>OKEP01000145.1_pt1 | contig 33525 bp, 41 predicted proteins | sample 1613401 | NCBI WGS metagenome assembly OKEP01 (sample SAMN04436852, study PRJEB24849) | human gut metagenome | biome: human gut; feature: NICU; material: stool | host: Homo sapiens | place: USA: Saint Louis, MO | collected 2011-09-28
TGGTAGTTAATTTCATTCTACCATTGGAGGATCAGTTTACACAAAATTATTTACACTCTCGTTTTTATCTATCTATAATTCCTTTTAAATAATAACTCTCCCTATTATTTACCTTTAATACTAATACTAAGTCTATGTTCCTTTGAATTCGATAATAAATACTCATCATGAGTTTTTGCTCCCCATGTATCATCGCCAGCTACACCCATTTGTCTTTCATAAATACACAAAACGGTTTGATATGGACTTGGTAATTCATCTGCATGTTTAGCATTTTCCATTTCAAATGGTGTATATGGAATAGCTGAGAATTCAAAATTATTCCCTTTAATTATTAATGAATGCTTTCCACTACTAATGGTGATATTATTTACACCTGTTCTATTTCCGCATTCTTGAGGATATAAGTATGGTGTCACATTTTCAGATGCCTTATAAGTATATTTTCCTAACACAGCCCCCTTGTTTCTATCAATATAATTTTCTAAAGGTCCACGACCTAAATACGTAATATCATCATAATTTTTATAAAGACCAAACATCATGCCAAATGCAGGCATTTCAATAAAATCTTCTGATGGCATATATGACATATCGATTGCCAGTTCCCCATCGCCATATACTGTATAAACGACATGTACATCTCCACCACCTAAGTTTGGTAGCAAATAATCAAAATGAACTTCACAGAATGTTTCGTTTTTAATAATTTTTGTGAATTTAGGAATTGAGAACATACTTGCCGATAGCCATGCAGCATATCTGTATCCATATTTGTTCTCAATATCATTATTTGTTGAAGCTCTAAAAAAGTTAGGCTTTGGTACAGTACGAATCATTTCTTCATCTTCAATTTTCATAGAAGTTAAACCCCTGTTTTTTGCGAATTTAATGGCAAAGCCGTCACCAATAATACCTATATTTAAATAATCTTCAACAATACTGACTTTAGAAGATGCATGCTTTAATACTTCCGTATATGGATATTCAAACTGTTCGTGTGCAACTTCATGTTCAGCCATATCAAATACACGTACAACAATATTGTAACGACATTCTTCATTTAAAACTCTAAAAGGATTAGAAATGACTGTTTTTTCCCCAGGTTCTAATGCGAGAGTCATTATAATTGAATTTTCTAATTTGCCATTACAATAAAGTTCTATTGAAAAATTGAATTTATTTGTATTTGTAAATAGGTAGTTATTAGCAACTGATATCATTTTTTCATTAATATCCATATGAATATACTGATACAGTATTTAACTTCTTGCATCTTTGGAGTAATTTGACGGTCTGAAAATACTATACCATTTCCACAAAAATCATAATCAGATGGCCTGTCTTTAAAATCCCCACCATACCTTAAAATACCATTTTCATCGTACAATGCCTGATCCACAAAATCCCATATAAATCCGCCCTGGTATAAAGGCAATTTCTTTTCTAATTCAATATACTTGTGTAAAGCCCCATTACTATTCCCCATTGAGTGAGCATATTCGCATAAAATAAAAGGTTTTTCTGGATGCTCTAAAATAAATTTTTCACAGTCTACAGCAAATGTATACATCTGACTTTCAATATCACTTGAATTTGGATATCTCCTATCATGAGATATTCCTTCGTAATGAATTACCCTTGTATTGTCTTTTGCTCTTAAAAAATCTGCTTCTTTCTGCAATATTGAACCTCCACGTGATTCATTTCCCAAAGACCAGATAACAATAGATGGGTGGTTTTTATCTCTTTCATACATAGAGTTTGCACGATCCAATACACTATCTAGCCATTTATCTTCTTTGTCGTCCGGCAAGTAGATTGATGTATCAAAACTTTCTGACCAGGTTCCATGAGTTTCTAAGTTTGTTTCATCAATACAGTACAATCCTAATTCATCGCATAAATCATAAACAAATGTATTGTTTGGGTAATGTGATGTTCTTAATGCATTGATATTATTAGCTTTCATAATTTGTAAATCTTTTTTAGTTTCTTCATATGAAATAACACGTCCAGTTTTCGGAGAAAATTCATGTCTGTTAACCCCATGGAAAACAATACGTTTACCATTTATGCACATTATACCATCAATAATCTTAAATTCCCTAATTCCTACGACCTGTTTACATACTTCAACAAGTACATCATTTTTAATTATTTCGATAACTAAATGGTACAAATTTGGACTTTCTGCACTCCATAATTTTGGTTCTTTTACATTTATTGATGTATGCAGCTCATCTTTTCCTACTAATTCAACAACAGATAAAGGTTTCGAGTCATCATAGAGTGTCATTTTAACCACACTTTTTTCTAACTGACCAATTAAATTTAAATCAACTTCTACAAATGCTTCAGAATAATTATTTTTCAAAAGAGTTTGTACTCTTAAATCGCTTAAATTCGTCTTAGGTACAAATAACAATTCTACATCTCTAAAAATACCTGAAAATCTCCAATAATCCTGATCTTCTAACCAGCTTCCACTGCTAAATCTGTAAACTTGAACTGCAATTTTATTTATACCCTTTTTTACCATCCCTGTAATATCAAAAGTAGATGGTGAAAAAGAATCTTCGCTATACCCTACAAATGTTCCATTAATCCATAATGCAAAAGCTGATTCAACACCATTAAAGCGTATATGCACACCCTCCATCAACTGCTCCTGATCTAGATTTACATATCGTACATAGCTCCCTACTTGATTATACTGAGGAATTTCTCCAGGCACTATCTGTTCGCTGGCAGACCAAGGATATGTTTGATTAATCGAATGCTTCTCTATCACAATTCTTGCACAGTTCTAATACTTTAGAATTGGATTTAACAAGATGACAAAAAGGTGAATTACTTACAGGATACGAAGTAACAAGATGTCCCGCCAAATCAAAAATAGATAAATTTAAACCAAACACCAAATACAAATCTTTTAATATTACTTGTAATTCATCCACTATATATACCTCCCACCATAAATTATTTTACAATCTATAAAAAGTATAACATAAAAATATCAATCGATAGTTATTGATTTCTCAATAGTGACTTTGCTGTTTTCTGCTGATAATCAAATCTTTGTTTTTGATCAATACTACTTGCAAATGCTGTATATAATAAATCTAATACATGCAACTGCGAAATAACTGAAATAAAAGTTCCTCCTGTAACAATACTTTCAAATCCTTTTGTTTGCAAAACACAATCAGATAATTTAGCAATAGTCGATTCCATATGATTAGTAATAGCAATAATTGTAGATCCGTTTTCTTTTGCAATTTGCAAGGCTTGATATAATTCATTGCTGCTCCCACTTAAAGAAATCGCCACTATAATATCTTTTACCCCCAGTATTGCAGACTGTACTCTTTGTAAATGCGGATCATTAACAGCTTTGCAAGCCTTGCCAACACGTAAAAAACGATCTTCTGCCATTAAAGCCGCAATCCCACTACTACCTATCCCGTAAAAATAAATCATCCCCCCATCTGCCAAAATAGCAGCTGCTTTGCACAATTCTTCTTCTTTCACACTTTTATTTGTATTTTGTAATGCCACAACTGTTTCTTGCATCACAAAAGAAGAAATACTATTATTTTCTGTGACTTGCTTTTCTTGTTTTTGTGCCCTATCCAGTGCTAATGCTAACTTTAAATCCTGGAACCCTGAAAATTGAATGCGTCGGCAAAAACGAATAATTGTAGCTTCTCCAAGCTTCAATGTATTAGATAGTTCTGACAAAGTCATAGTTAGAATCGAATCATCTTTATCTTGCAAGATAAATTCTGCAATTCTTTTTTCAGTTTTCGTTAGACTGGTATAACATTCTTCTATTTGTACTCTTGTTTTCATATAAACTCTCCTTGTTAATATATTTTCATTATAACATTTTAAATGAGATATGAAATTACTACTTTAATTCTTTATTAAGTAGTGTTAAAATATTTTTATGGAGTAACACTCCATAAAAGGAGGAAAAATGAAAGTAAAGCATATTATTAATCATTTAGTAGAAAAAGGAACTTGGGTTGATTGGGATGAAACAAGAGATATCATACTGAGCGGGACTGATTCCCTAGACATCGAAAAAATAGGTGTTTGTTGGGTGGCTACAAACAAAGTAATCGAGCAAGCCATAAAACAAAATATTCATTTTATCATTTCTCACGAAAATCCTTTTTATCATTTGTCTACCGCGCCTCAAGCATTGGCACTAGAAAGTGCAAAAAGAAAAAAAGAACTTCTATTAAGCAATAACATAACATTATATCGCTGTCATGACGTTTGGGATAAAATACCAAATGTCGGTGTAGCAGACATCTGGGCAGACAGACTTGGGTTTTCTTTTCAGCGTGATATCAACTCTTATATACAGCACGCTGAAATAACAGAAATGACTGTAGAAAAATTAGCGAAGCATGTAGTTGATTGCTTATACGAAGATGGTGAGCATGGTGTTTATGTTTTTGGCAATCCTAATAAAAAAATACGTCAACTAGGAATCGGGACTGGTGCAGCCACTAATATTTTTCAAATGTTAAAACATCCATGTGATGCCTGTATTGTATCTGATGATGGAATATCAAACTATTATCATGCACAATATGCTATTGATAACGACCTGCCACTTATCGTAGTTAATCATTCCTGCTGTGAAATTGCAGGAATTAAAAGCATGGCTAATTATTTGGAAAAACAATTTCCAAAAATACAGGTTTCCTATTTAGAAGAAGGATACACTATTCACTATTATACAAAATAGCATAAAAAACACTATTTGATATCTTTACATTATGTACCATGACCACATTTTAACATGTTATTAGAGACACGGTGCCAGTAGCTGCAAATTACGACAATCATGCTTAAAATTGATGTTTCTGTATCTAATCATAAAAAATAGAAGAATTAGTCGTCAAAAACTAGGTTCTTCTATTTTTGTCTACAGTTTAAACTAATTGATTAATATTTTCAATTGTTTGTTTTTTGGTATCTATATTTAATTTATAACATAACTCTCTTCACTGGTACGCTTCCAAAATCCTGAACATATAATTTATGCATCTTTGGAATCTTGTTTAGTAATTTTATATCTCATCTGTCTATAGCACTCAAGTGATAATAAAAAATGTTTCATCTGCTTTTGTGAAGCAAAAACACGATATGGTAATAAAATCGTTCCAGAATCATAATAAATAACAAACATTTTAGAAAGAGGAATCAAAGAGCTTATTTTTTCATATGGAATACTTTCTTTTTTTTTACCCTCACAAATAATTTCTCTTTCATTAAAATAATAAGTCACTTCGTTATATTCTTGAATTGCAAGTTTTGGAATCAATTTCGTTTCTACTTTTCTTTCCACATAGCTTCGAAATACAGATTTTTCTCCATATAACACCCACAAAATACATAAAGCTAATATCGTGCATACTACACTCCATCGTTTGATATCAAATAAAAATACTAATGTGATTAAGATTGCCGGCACACTTGTATACAAAAACAACTGCAAGCCTTGCATTTGTTTTGAACAAATAATTTGATCACTAAGAAAAGAAATATATTCTTTTTGTGTTAAAGTAAAGCAAAATGTATTATCCATAGCTATCTCCTTTTAAAAATAATATTAATATTTCCCAATAAATTTTTCAATAACGCTATATCACGACTTTTAATATGTCTTAGAGCTCTTAAATACAACTATTTACAGTTTTCTCACAGTAAAAATAAATTACCTGAAATGTTTATTTTTACTGCTTTATGCGTGCCTGAAAAGAATAATTTTCAAACCTAACCTGCTTACTTTGTATAATAATGAATCGAATAAAATAAAATTTTCTTTAGATATAGCACACACAACATGTTTTAGTGATATGCCTCTATCCCTCACTTCACGATGTGAATCTTAAAAGTCGCTATGTGATTCATCGGTAACTATGCTCACGAGACACGAGGAACAGTTACTATACCCGGAACTCTCATCCTATATGTATGTCATGTACGTCATACTAAAAAAAGGAAATGATTATACATTTCCTTTAACTGTTTCGATACTTATGATTACCTTTTACAAATCGTTCTGTAATTAATTGAGGTCTTGTTACTGCTGAACCAATACTCACGATATCAGCTCCAGCTTCAATTACAAGCTCCAGATCTCTTAATTCCCAAATGCGTCCTTCAGCATTAACAGGTAAAGATGTATATTTTTTTATATCTCTGATTAATTGTACATCAGGTCCATCACTATATTTATTCATAGAATCTCTCGTATATCCAGATAGCGTAGTCGAAATGATATCAACATATCCAGTTTTAGCAACTTTTACAGCTTCATCAAGCGTTGCTAGATCAGCCATAATCGGTATATATGGATATTTTTCTTTAATTTCCATTAATAATCTTTTCAACTCTTCAAATGATCTCTTTTTTCTTATTGTACAATCAAGTGCTAATACATCACAACCTGCTTCTACAATAGCAGATGCCTTTTCTAATGTTGGAGTAATAAAAATATCATCCAATGGATCACCATCCCCAAAATCTTTGAAAATACCTATAACTGGAAGAGTAGTGTTTTCTTTAATCGCTTTAACATCTTGAGGCCAACATGCTCTAATCCCATTGGCTCCTCCCATCTCTGCACTTTTTGCCATTGCAACCATATATTCAGATCCATAAAGTGGTGTACTTTCGTACGCTTGGCAAGATATAATAACACCTTTCATTAATTTTTTTACTGTTTCATTCATAATAAACCTTCTTATACTTTCAAAATTGTTGTGAAATAACCAAGCACAGCAACTATCAAAAAGAATGCCATCATCTTATTAATAGACCACTTTCTCTTGACCATTAATACATACGCTAAAAAAGACATCAATAAAACAGAAAGACCTGGCATTAGCGAGTCTAAAATCGCAGCAATATCAATACTTAAGTCACCGCTCGTGTATACAAGTCCAATGTTAACGTGTGTATAGGATGCGGTAACTGCTCCTATTACAATCAGACCTACTGTTTCAGCTGCTTTTGTTACTTTATCCTTAATTCCACCAGATAATACCAATTCTGCAGCATTGGCCCCAGTTTTAACCCCATAGGAAAACAAAAACCAGGTAAGAGGCAGCATAATCGCTAAGAAAGAAATAATATAGAAAATCGGACCAATAATTTCTCCGTTTTCACACATACCAAGGGCAATGCTTAACAGTATAGGACATAATGTTCCAGGCAGCAGTGAGTCTCCTATTCCTGCAAACGGACCCATCAAAGCTGTTTTGATAGAGTTGATAAATTCTGGTTGAACATCTCCGCCTTGAGCCATCTCATATTCCATACCTAGCACAATACCTGGAACAATAGATCCTAAGTTAGGTTCAGTATTGAAGAAAATAGTATGACGTTCTAACATTTCTTTTTGTGCCTCTTTATCATTGGGATAAATTTCTTCACGAACATCAGCTAACATCTTTACAATGGCAGGTCCTTCCATGCGTTCAAAGTTTTGTACAGAAAGATTAAAAAACATCCAATCCAAGTATGCTTTACGTATAGCTTTTTTACTTAATGTTTTCTTTTCTTCAACCATAATTATACCTCCTTACCCTCTGCTACCTGATACTTGATATAAGCTATTGCTAATGCTACTATGACAATTGGAATCATTCCCAACCCACCTACAGCAACCATCACAAAGCCCAACACAAAATATATTAGATCCATGTCTTTTTTGACCAAAGTACGCATAAGTAGCATGAAGCCTACCAATGGCAGCATATTAGCAAAAATTTGCAATACATCGGTTACCTGTACTGGCATTAGTTCCACTAGCTGTGTAACTAAACCTGCACCAAAATAATTTATGACAAAAATAGGAACAAACCGCAGTACGATATTTGTTATTTGTCCTACAATCGGAATACGTGCTGCCTTATCTAACTCACCATTTTCAATATATGCATCTTGTTTGTGAACAAAAAACAAGTTAATTGCACAAAGACCATATACCGCCATAAGACCCAAAGTAGATAACGGAACTGCCAATGCCAACGCATACTCCTTTCCTGCCCCAGCAGCCATTGCCAATGGAATGCCTATCCATGAAGCAAAATTAACATCTGCCGGCATAGCACCACCTGGGGTAACCAACCCAATATACAACATTTGGATCGCACCTCCAAGAATAATTCCAGTCGAAACATCTCCCATAATAATACCAATAACCAAACCCGAAACAAGAGGCCTTCCTAATGTATACCAACCTCCAAGTCCTCCCATAAGAACAGGAGAATAGATGGAACTAATCCATCCAAATAGACCTAATAAAAGTGCTTGAATGATACTCATAATTATTCTCCTTTATTAAAATTTATCCTTTACATCTTCCCATTCAATCAAATCTTGATCAGGAACTTGACGGAAATAGATATGTGCACCCATTGCTACTGACTCTTTAATAGCATCTGACTCTTCTTTTATCAAATTAATAGCCGGATGGACAGAAATAGAATCTTTCCTTTTAGTCATTGGTCCAACATTTAGTTCCTTTGGAAACTGCTCCATTTTTAACAACAATTCCAAAAAAACAGTCGGGCTCTTCATTAAAACCATAGTTTTTACTGAATTACTCATTGCTTCTTTAATTTTAGGAAGCGAATCATCAACAGTAAAAACATCTGCCTTCATATGTGGTGGAACAGCTGTTCTAAAAACAGTTTTCAATACAGAATTTGTCGCAGTAAAATCATCCACAACAATAATTTCCTCAATGTCATAAGCTTTAACGATAACCGTCATACATTGCCCATGAATCAACCGGTCATCACAACGTATTAATGTAAGCATTATAATACTCCCTCCTATTGAAACATTTCTTTCATCTTTATAATGCGCATATTATCCTTCGCTCCTTGTAACGCATTTTCTAACAACCTATCATAATCTTCATAATATGATCTTCCCATTACCAATTCCAATAACAATGGTAAATTCACTCCGGATATAACACTTGTATTAAATGTGGCAAGTGCTGCTGCTGAAGCATTAAATGGAGTAGCACCAAACAAGTCTACCAACACTACATATGGTTCTTTTTTTTCTTCATACTTCTTCGCTAATTCCAGAATCTTATTACTTAACTCTTGCATTTCTTCACCTTCCTGAAACCCAATAACAGTAAAATCTTCTTGTTGCCCCGCAATCATTTCGACTGCTGCTTGTGCACCTTTAGCAAAATTGGAATGCGTGCAAACTATGATACCCAGCATTTTCTTCCTCCTTTCATAAAATATTTCACTCCGTTATTTTTGTATATCCGGAGTTTTACTCCATCTATTTATAATTTATAACTTTTTTATCTTTTTGTAAAGGGTTTCATAGATTTTTTTTCGCAATTTATAGTATATCGGTTAAAACACCTCTGCTGATACCAGTCAGTTTGCAAAACTTATATCTTAATAGGCTTTTTTAGCTAATGATATTTTAAAATATTAAGTATTCCTGTTTATCTCCTTTTGCAGTATCAAATGGCTCGTTATTACAAGTTATAATTTATATATTTTAATAGAAATGAGGTTGATGCCATGTACTGTCGTGGTCACGAATTAATAAAGCAAATATGCAAAAATCGAAATATAGAGCCAGTTGTTTATTTAAAATTATTAAACGGGCAACATATTATTAGTGATGCTAATGGTGAAAATTTAAATGATTCATATGTTTTATTCAAATATATTAACAAAAACACTCCCAATAAAACTGATACAATTTGTTGTAGTTCGATTGCTGCTAAAGATTTATACGATATTTCACATACAACAATCTCTTCTTTATTCAATACTTATACGATAACTATGGTAATACTACCGGGCATGGTGCAAATACTTCTAAATGGAATCCATGCTGAAAGCAACTCTGTAATATTGTTATGCTTTTGTTTACACATTTTGGAAAAATTGATGAAAATTTACTCTTATATGATATTAGAAACAAGCTGAAAAATTATATAATGTTTCCACCATACTTAAGTTAGATTAAATAGGTAAATACAATTATTGGATTTACTGAATATAAAACATTTTCTAGCATGTTATCGTTTCTTAATACTAATAATATGCTAGAAAATTATGCGTATAATTCAATTTTAGATGAACTTAATAAAAATAATATTTCACCACTAAAGTCTTTATTATCTATTGGCTATTGATGCTGAATTGGTTCAGCATCAATTCAATAGTTTTAGCTAAAATTAATAATACATCTCTTGATCTTTGAACTTATTTGTATCAAAGTCTCCACCTTGTCTTTTCGCAGAACACGCAATGTTCCATATCAAAAAAACTCAAAATAATTCATTATTTTGAGTGCCGGTAAAAATTATTTCTAACAGTTATATACTAGCCTAGTTTTGCTTTAATACATCTACGCTATAATTTCTTTAAATGATTCTAAAACTGCCACTTGTTGATTTTTTATTCTTTAACTCTGCCGTAATAGCTTATATCGGTCTTTGCAAAAACGACAATATCAATCTCTTACGAATATATTTTATTGATAATCCACTTTTTGTAACAGCGTTTACAACAATATTATTAACTGAGTCAGCAAGCGAGCCTATTTTAACAATATCTTTACTTGGTTTATTTATTCCAACTACAACTAATATTACATTATTATCGAACTACATTTGATCCAAAGTTGAAGCTTCAGCTGAAATAAAATTATCGTTAATTTCTTGATTGCTGCTAAGTGAAATATTCTATACTTTTATATTTTTATTGCTCAACACCATGCTCCTTATTTGCTTAATAATCGAGAATCGATCTCTTCAACATTATTATCTTCAATATTGGTTATCTCTTGTGCATATACAGGAAATCCAGTAACCCCTAAGCATATAATTGAAGCAAAAAGTGAACACATAAGTTTTTCACGAATTTCATCTACTTTTAATTCAAATTATATCAAGTCAACAAGAAAACATGTTCATGAAGTAGTTGTGTTTTATCTGATTTTGAATAATACTATAGTCATGGATAAATGTATACTTTTTGTGACTAATAATTATTAATATTTTAAATAAGGACGTTTTTTACACCGATATATCGTTTTTTATATTTTGAAAGAATGATAAATTTGTAGCATTAACAAAGAATCTTACATAAGAAAAGACACTGTATTCACAGTGCCATGCTCCTGTAACTATCCAGTTCTTAGTATAAGTCGTGATATCAGGCTCTTTCATTTGTTGTAATTTCGCTGTAATTTGCTGATTTTTATTGTCTTTATTTGCTTATTTGTCCTTGATTTATAAGGATATTTTTATTTTTGTACCCGTTTTTACTTTAAAAGAAGCTGTAAAAATAGAAATTTAATTTAGTGTGGGGTCACCACTTCAGTCTAAAATTCCGTGGGGTGATCCTTTTTTATCTCTAAATTTTAAAGGGGTAACTTTATATTAAAAAACCCTTTCATGATATGATGTTTTTGTAGAAACAACCATATATGAAAGGAGAGTATCAACTCATGGTTATGATACTGTAAATTATCATCACTATTACATGTTGATTTGTGTATCTTATACTGTTTGACCTATCTTTGAATATTATCAGATCAACAAGCTCTGAATCATCACATTTTTTCTTTTTGCTTTGACTGCTTTGTTTGTAATACAGTGATGATCTTGGTATGTCTAATAACCGATACATAGCGCTGACAGGATATTTATCTACATTGGTGATGATAATATTTATTTTCGTCCCATGATCAAAGTTGCCTGCTTTAAAATATCATTTTCCATTTTCAGTAGCTGATTTTCTTTACGAAGTCTGATCAGTTTTTTTCTTCATCACTACGATTATCCTCAATATGAAATGAACCAGTATTATTGAATTTTTTGATTCATGAAGATAAAACAGAAGTAGTGAGTTCATATTCACGAACAAGCTCAGTTCTTGGTTTACCGCTGTTGTATAATTCGACCATTTTTTGTTTAAATTCATCAGTATAGTTTCTTCTGTCTCTTGCCATTTCAGGTTACCTCATTTCTTGTTTTTTTATTGTAACAATTCTCTTAAAAACTGTCCAATTTAGTGTAACCTATCCAACCCTATCTCTTATATATAAAGAATTTACAGAGGATATGATAAGAAGCTATTCAAAAAAAGGCCACCCGTGGGATAATGCATGTATAGAAGCATTTCATGCATTAATAAAACGTGAGTGGCTAAACAGATTTAAAATCCGGAATTATGAGAAGACATATAAACTAATATTTGAATATTTGGAAGAATTTTACAACACAATGAGAATACATTCGCATTGTGAATATATGTTGCCGGACCAATTTGAGAAAAAATATAAAATATTAGATTAGACTTACTAAATCATTGTATTTAAATTGTCCGAAATCTTGACATAGTACCAGTGCTTCATACACTGTACAATACCTAATCAGCGAAAAAATCTAATTACTATTTTCCGCTATAAAGTTCATCAATTATTCATCACTTAAGTAGGTAGTAATTATCTTTTTATAGATGTCAATTTGTTCTAAATAATTACTAATTTCCACATATTCATTGATTTGGTGAGGAACTGTAGTAACACCAGGTCCAAAAACCACTATATCAAATTGTTTCTGTGACTTTATAAACTCTGCAGCATCTGTAGTAGCAGGGCCTCCTAAAACTGGCAATGGTGTATCAAACTGTTTTTGAATAGCTTGAATCAATGTGGAGTTTTTGTTGGCTTCAACGGGAATTTTGTTGTAATCAATAGTTAACTCCAATGGAAATAAATTATCTTGATTTAATTGTGCAACTGTTTCCTTTAATAGAGCAATCACTTTACCATTATCAAATTCTGGTATAGTCCGTATATTTCCTTGTGCAATAGCCTTATTTGGAATACTATTTATTTGGGTTCCACCGTGAATAATTGTGACATTATGTATTGTTTTTCCCAATTCTTCATTGATATAATCGTTTGATACCTTGTCCATTTTTTGATTGAATACCATAATGCAATCATTTAAACGTCTAATAGCATTATATCCCTCCTGTGGCATTGAACTATGTGCTTCTTTACCATTAGACACTACCGTATAATTAATAGATCCTTTATGAGCATAGCCTAAAACATATCCAGTAGGTTCCCCAATAATAAGTGCATCCAAATCATCTGTATAACCTTCTTTTGTCAATTGTTCAGCTCCTAGTTCTCCAACCTCTTCCCCAACAGTCGCCAACAATTTGATTGTCCCATTAAATGGACATCCTTCTTCTTTTAATTCAATCATAGCAATGACCATCGCCATTAATCCGGCCTTCATATCTGTCGATCCGCGTCCATAGAGACGATTACCTTCAATATGCGCCTCAAAAGGTGGATAATTCCACATACTTTCATTTCCAGCAGACACAACATCCATATGCCCAGAAAGCCCTAAGACTTTGCCGTGCCCTGTAGAAATAGTTACAACCAAGTTATCTCGTCCTGGACAATAAGGCACTCTTTCACTTTCAATACTGTAATCTATAAATAGTTTAGAAAGATAGGATGCTACTTCTGCTTCTTTCCCGTTTACTGATGGAATTCGAATAACATCTTGTAATACTTGAATTTTTTTTTGATCATTCATATCTTATACCTCCAATATCATTATAATCTGCTACTATTAGTTTAGCTCAGAATTTAGAATAATAAACTAGTATAAATGAAAAACGATTAGAAAGATGCATAATCTAACATCATTATTCAAATCTTTTATTTCATTTTTATAATTAAAGAGTTCTTTTAACCAATTACTGTAACTTCATACACTAATTTTAATAAAAAAGTAATGATTTAACATTTTTTAATTTGGATTATATTAGCTAACTCGTCATCATCAAATTTTATACAAAATTCTTTTTCAAACAGTTGTAAATTTTCTTTCAAATCATTATATAAAGGCTTGTTTCATTTCTTATTGATTTATTCTCTTTTTGTAATCGATAGATTGAACATGTAATATGCATAAATAACCCAACTTCCTGATCAGATGATAAGCCATGTAATACTTTCTTTATTCTAAGAATAATCTTTGGCAAAATTTTCTTTAATAACTGAAGGGCAAAACCTTCCAACTGCTCTTCCAAGTAAGCATATATCGCATCATAATTTACTGACATGACAGATTCTAAAGTTTCTAAAGATAACAAAATATCTAGTTTATCTGATGAAATATCAAATAGTTTTGAAATTGGAATGTATGGTATACCATATAATTCTTGATTATAAGTCCCTACCTCACACTAATCCTTTGTTTTTTGTATTTGATTTACTTTTCTTAGCAAGTATTCATGATCAGAAATCGCTAATAGAATTATATCCGTATTTTCTAAATACAAATGTGACTCAATATAATTTTTTATTTGAATAGCCGCACCCTCTCCAGTTATACGCAAACTAATAATTGCTTAAGAATTCTCTTGTTTTTGATACTATTGCTGAATTTCCGAATATATTTGTTGATAAGAATCAATCTCTTCAAAGAATCGTGACAGCCCACTTTTCGAGAACAGTCTAATGCGATAAGGGTAGCTGGGATACAAACAGATTTAATGTTTATTCCAGTTTCAATAACTATTAAAAGTAAAGTCTAAAAATGCTAATTATTGAATGAATCACATAATTGCATTTCAGATATATTTGAACCTTTAAAATTGTATGACAAATAGAGCATCTATACATGTGCTCAAAAAGAAGATATTTATAGAAAAGAACCTAAGATGCTTTGATATGCGAGTGACCAAATTTTTCAAGTTGATAAATAACTGATGCCAAGCGCAAAAGCAAAATAAGAAAGACTAACAATGATAAAAAAGAGACTTTTCTTATTTGTTCAGTATTCTTTGATAGAGATTATACTAGAGTCGCTCAGCGTAAGCTCGATATGAAACAAGCTCGTGAATTAACCCGTCATCATGCTTCTATTACTGAAGATATCAATCAAAAGAAAAAGTAACTTCAAAAATGTATTGATATCGTTATTCCTGAGTCCAATACTTGGTTTAGAACCAAATATTCCAAAGCTTATACGGCTGTTTTAAAAGAATTTGGAAGTTCTTATAATTTAGCCGGTGCCATTCTCACTCATCTTCTAAAGCCTAAAAGCAGTGGAAACCATGGGGATATAGACACATCATCTCTTCGTGCCAATGCAAAGAAATCCATTGGTGAACAACGAAGTTATAACTCTTGAAATTAAAGCGCTTATTGAAAATATCGAACTATCAACCAATCAGCTTAAAACTGTAGAAAAAAACAGAAGAATTAACTGCTAAACTAGATTCTCCTATCTTCTCGATTTCCGGTATTGGGATTTATACGGGAACGTCAATTTTAAGCAAGATTGGTGATATCCATAACTTCAGCTCAGCTCTGCTGTCAAAGTCGTGGATTTGCGGGTGCAGACCCCAATACTTATAGGAATGGAAGACACAGGTCACTACCATTTCAATCTACTCAAATATCTATTAAGTAAAAATTATAACGTTGTATTAAATAAATTAAGATCTGTAAAATCATATGTTGCTAAATCTGTTCCTTTTACAATGTTTATATCACGAAATTCTGTATTTAGCTCTGGAGCCGTAGTATCAGTGACTTTAACTTTTTTAACAAGTGTATCATCATTAAAAGTTATTGTTATCTTATACTTTCCAATTGTTGGATAATCTTTACCGTCCTCATATTTAAAATCTGATTTTATACTTAATCCATTTTTTAGTATTTTTTTATCTTCATCATCCATTCCTTTTGTATTCAATATTTTCATGCCATTGATAGAATATTTCTCACCATATTCTAGTTTAATAGCTTTATTGTCATTTAAAACAAAGTCGGGTAAATTATCTTTTGTTAAAGCATACTAGCTAAGATTACTGCGAATACACTAATTCCTGCGATAATCTTTTTATTTCCTGTATCTAAATAATTTAAACATAATTCCTTAACCTTCATTTTAGCTTCTCCCTTGCTCTGTCTACATTCTATAATTGCAAGATCAGTAGCATCACAATAGTTTTCAATCATTTCTAACCCTACCTCATCAATATCAAATTCATTTCTAATAATTTCATATTTTTCTATGCCTTTAACAAGTGATGCATTAAATCCCGTAAACGTTTTACAGCTCCAACAAAATCTTGCATCAACTTCTCTTCCTTCAAGCTGTTCCTCTACACTGATTTTCTTCATATCCGAAACATTTATATATTTCTTTCCTTCTCTATCGTATATGCCCCATTTTTCTAATGGTACCCCCTGCCCTTTAGCGTTTTCTAAAGTCCTGCCCTCATTCATGATCTGATTGAAAGTAAGCCATCTTGGATCTTCATATCTTCTCTCATCATATTTATAATTTAATAATAGTTGATTAATACCACGGTAAAAAGTGTTTGTTATGGGATTATGCTGAGAATCACCATTACCCCATCCTTTTCTCCAGGGAATCTGTTCCTGTTCAAGTGACTCTATGTAGCCCTCTATCAGCATCTGTCTTGTTTTAGACATTTCATTATTCACTAGTAACACCTACCTCTTTTAACGAGAAAAATTGTTCACTGTCAATATCCTCATCATTAATTTCAATATCATCCTCAATCATCTCTAACACTTCAAATAGTTTAGAATTATTTTCACACATAAAAATATCTCCTTTCAAATTTGTGCAATAAAAAAAGTTATGTATAATTATCTACATAACTTTTACAGCAATATTCCCTAAGCTGTGTACAAATACTTATTTTTCAAGGGCTAGTAAATTTACCAGGATTCCTATGAGTAACAGAATTTAAATTCTTATTACACTTACCCCAAGTGTGACATAATTATAACACTTTTAGTACAAATTTCAACACTGTTTTAGTACAACTTTTTAGGCTAAACATCCAGATTATCAATCAATATCTTATCCATTATTTCCTGATTCATCGAGATTGAGTGCTAGTTACTTTTATCAGTTCTCGAGATATCAAATTTGTTAAGATCAATGAGACTAACTAAATAGTTTACTGCCCCATTTTGATATTCAATTTTTGCTCTTAAACATATTAGTTCTTCTTTCTCAGGAGAAGTAAGTTCACTTGATATTATAGATTTTTTCAGAGGCTGCTCCTTACTATGTCGTCCCTTCTTTAAATCGAGACCATTATATCCATATATTTTATATCGTTTTACCCAGTTTGACAATTGACTGTGATTAATATTAGCACTTATTGCAACACTTTTTTTGAGATTCTCCAGCTAGAACCCTGGCAACTAAAGCGTATCTTTCTTCCACAGTATACTCAGTGCAGGTGGTAGGATGTTTTAAAGCATCTATTCCATGTAAGTCAGCGATTTTGACCCATGTAGTAATTCCTTTTCTAAAGTTTTTTTGTCCAATTCCTTCTGGTGTTTCATGCCATCGACCATTTTTATATAGTTCAACACAATTCAACTTAAATACATAATCATATTTCATATAAAAACCCTCCTTACTGGTTTGTCCAGTAAAGAGGGTACGCATCATTATCCAAATTATATGGTTCACTTCAAAAATGACTCTTTTTTTGCAAACATATATGCACCAACAAGAGCATTATGAATCGGTTCAGTGAATCGGCAATCTGACAACTGATAACAAAACGCCTGTTTAAAAATAATATTTTGAAAAACTCCACCATAATAAGTCACTTGTACCTCTTTTTCAAAATGCGGTAGTAATCCCTGAACCAATTGTGAAATATGATAACCGGCCTGTTTTAGGATATCTTGACATATTGCATGTCCTTTATCAGCAAGGACACCACACATCTTTGCTAGAGCTGCAATCTCTGTTCTTTCATTATTCATATCATGAATAGCAGATATAATTTCATAAGGATTTTCAATCTTAAAATAATCTAAGATTCGATCATACAACTCATCTCTTGGTTGACGGTAATCTGCCTGTTTACAGAACTCATTTAATAATTTTTTACCTATCCAATAAGCTGACCCCTCATCACCAAGCTGATAGCCCCATCCACCAGTTCGATAAATCTTCGAGTGAATGTGCGCCATCGCGATTGACCCTGTTCCTGCTACTACAGCAATCCCATCTTGTCCATCAAGTGCACCAATCAATGCAATGTGCATATCATTGGTTAAAACATAACGATATCCCTTCAGTTCTTTTTCAATATGAGATTCCAACTGTTCACAAACTGCCTTATCATTTCCATATCCAGCAATTCCAATACCGATTTGCAGTTCTTTAGAACAGTCAGGATGATGTTTTATAACATCTTCTATACCTTTTTTTATAAGTTGGGCACATCCATCAAAACCAACCTGTAAAAAATGACAAGTTGGATAATTTACCCGGTACAAACACGTTCCACACTCATCAAATAATCCAAACGCAGTTTTCGTTCCGCCACCATCAATTCCTATATAATACATTACTTCACCTCATAAAATGTAAATTTTTGCCATGGTTTTATATATGATAATAAAAATCTTTCAGCTTCAACTATATGACCAACAACATTACTTTTTCCACTATTCTTCATTCGGGTTTTTGCAATTTGTAATTCACCTGCATAATGCCCATACTCGGAACTTTCAATAATAATATCACCGGGAGAAATATAATCAGGGACATTGAAAAGTTTAAATTCATGTCCTTTATATTTAACACGGCTCTGCGTAGAACGAATTATATTATCATTATAATCTCCACGATTAAAATGTAATTCTTCTAAAACAATCTTTCTTTCAGTTTCGGGTAAAGAATTAACAAGTTCAACATTAAATGTAACAAGATCTAATCGCATATGCGAAATATTTTTTAGTTCCTCATCACTTGGATAACAATTAGAAATGATAATATTATCTATTACATCTAACGCTATCATATGTTTAATTTGAACCTCCAGAGATAATTCACGGTGCAATTCTAATGTAGGCAACCCCTCTTTTGTGGTCCATGGTCCATAAGCATCAGACTGATTTGTTGAAACAAATGCAGCAGTTGTTAATCCATATTTCTTGAAGTTTTGAGTAGATTTTAAGAAATGTTCTAAAGATAAACCACTATAGCGATGCGGATAAAAATTATGACATCCAACAAGTTGACTTCGATTTGGACAATAATCCATAATAGTATCAATATAATGTGTATCGTTGCTCATATTAATTTCAATCTTTAATCCTTGTGGATTAAAAGTCATTAACGCTTCTTCATTCCCGCTAAATCCAGCATCCAAACGAATGCCATCTGCGCCTATCTCCTTAAAAAAGGTTAAATCTTGATAGCTAATGTTTAATTTATCAAATACTTTAGGACTCACATCTACAAAAATTTCAAACCCCTTTTCATGAGCATACTGATTAATAATTGAAAAATCAGATTTTATCTTATCTGCGCTTTCATTTACTGATAATAGACATGAAAAGATACGTGTGAAACCTGCTTGCTGAGCCTTATCTATATATGTCTTCATTTCCTCCAGATTAGATTTTTCTACATAGAGCGAAATTCCTAATTTTTTCATATCTGTTTCCTCCTATTGATGATACTTTTCAATAAACTGCTGATACCAATAAAAACTATCTTTTTTATATCGACAATAACTTCCTCTTCCTTTATTATCTGCATCAACATAGATAACTCCATACCTTTTTTCCATTTCGCAACTTCCTGCAGATACAATATCAATAATTCCCCATAAACAATAAGCTATAATATCAACTCCATCTTTCTGTGCTTCTTGAATCTGATGAAAATGTTCTTGCAAGTATTTGATTCGATATGTATCATGAATAGTTTTATCCATTTCCAACGTATCTTGATTTCCCAATCCATTTTCTGCAATAATAATTGGCTTTTGATAACGATTATAGAACCGGTTTAATGACACTCTTATTCCAATCGGATCAATTTGCCATCCCCATTTTGTAGCCTTTAAATATGGATTTTTAATTGTAGCCACAAGATTTCCAGCAGTTTGATGAGCCTCCTCAAATGCAACTACACTTGATGAATAATATGAAAACGCAATAAAATCAGAAGTGTTCTGCAATAATAGTTCTTTATCCGATGGCGTTATACTGATATCTATATTGTGTTCAAAAAAGAAACGTTTCATATAAGCAGGATAATACCCTCTGGATAAAACATCCATGCAAAACCACTGATAATAATTTTCATCCTGAATTAACTTAAGATTATCTTCCGGTTTGGGTGTCAAAGCATAATAGCAAAAACTCGCAACCATGCATCCAAACTGATCTTTAACATGCTGATGTCCGTACTTAATGATTTTCGCACTTGCAATAAACTGATGATGCAATGATTGAAAAATTTCTGATTGATTATATTCCTCATCGTTTTCTTTCATCAAGCCTACACCGTTATACGGGCTAAAATATCCTGCATTGATTTCATTAAAAGGCAACCAATAATCGACATCATATTTCCATCTGTCTAATAGTGTTTTTGCAAACCGAAGATAAAAATCTATCATTCGCCGATTCTTCCAGCCACCATATTTTTCAACCAAATGCAAAGGTATAGCGTAGTGATTAATTGTTATAAATACTTTTATATTAGCCGCTTTCAATTGCTTTATAACCTGATCGTAATATTGCAACGCCTCCTCATTGGAGTAATGTTCATCACCATTAGGAAATACTCTTGCCCATGATATTGAAAAACGATAAATATTAATTCCCAATTCTTTTAAAAGTTCAATATCTTCCTTAAAATGATTGTATCCATCACTTCCTTGACGAAAAGGATAATGTCCAACACCATTATAATTTTTTGCTTGATTAACTGTTTGCTTATTTAATAAACGTGTCTGCGTAGTTGATTGTGAATTTCTAGGAAGAAAAGGACGACAATCCTGGGTATCTAAACCTTTATGTCCAAGATCATAACCACCCTCATATTGACTAGATGAAGTTGCTCCACCCCATAATATTTTTTTCATATTTTTTTCTGTTTCTATAAGAAAAGCCCAGCATCTGCCAGGCTATTCATTTTTTTAATTTTCAGTTGATTCTCCCTGTTCTTCTTTTAATAAGTTCTTATCATAAATTTTGAAAAATGGATAATAAAGAATAACCGATAACGCAATTAAGAATATATTCAAAACCGCTGCTCTCCAATCGCCACCAGTTGCGAGATATGCACCTACAGGTCCTGGTAATGTCCATGGCGCTGTCATAACGACTTTATCTACAAAATTCAGTGAAGTAAATATCCATGCAATCGTTGCACAAACCATCGGAACAACAATAAACGGAATGATTAATATTGGATTCAATACAATCGGTGTCCCAAAAATAACAGGTTCATTAATATTAAATAAAGATGGAACAATACAAGTCTTTCCTAAAGAACTTGCATATTTAGATTTTGCACGGAATGCCATTAAAATAGCAAGTCCAATTGTACATCCTGAACCACCAATCCAGATAAACCACTGAAAAAAAGGTTCTGCTGCTATAGCCGTAGGTGCTTGACCTGCTGCCGCCATTGCTGTATTTGCATCAATTAACTGTAACCATAACGGTCTTGCTAAAGAACCTATAATAGAAACCCCATGGATTCCAAAAGACCAGAATCCCGTAATCAAGAAAATAAGCAATAGGACACTTGGCAAACTGTCTGCTGCTTTTACAAGCGGTGATACAACAGCTGCAACTGCTCCATGCCAGTCAAATCCAATAAAATAAGTAATACATGCCATTCCCACAATAACAACAATCGTTGGTGTTAATGCTTCAAAAGAACGTGCTACAGCTGGCGGAACCTGAGCAGGCATAGTAATCTTAAATTTTGATTTTGATGTTAAACGATAAACTTCCACCGCTAAGCATGATACAATGATGGAAACAAACAATCCGCCCCCACCTAAATTAGCCATTGGCATAACCCATCCAGAAACACCAGCCACTTCTGCCGATACAGACACAGGTGTAATTGTACATAAGAAAGCAATCATCGCTAAAATCCCACCAGTTAATCTATCTAGTTTATAAGATTCAGCTAAACTGTATCCAATTCCAAAAGTCGCATAAATTGTCATAATAAACATTGTCATACGATATGGAAGCATAATTGTAGCAGCATTCCCATTTAAAAATTGGTATATTTCCCAATCTTGCGGAAGAGGTGGCATTGCAATAATCAAGAAGAATGAACCTACAATGATTAGTGGCAGAGTTGCCACAATACCATCTCGAACTGCACGCAAATGTCTTTGTTGTGCTAATTTTTCCATAGGTCCAGATAATTTTTGTTCAAAAAACATTGTTAATTTATCTATCATGAACTTAATCCCCTTTCATTTACATATAAAGCCCAATATACAACCAGAAATAACTGATAATTCCGATTGCTATAAAAAAACAAAAATACACTGTAATAAAGTTTTTATGAAACCCCTTATCAGTTTCTATAAAATACCGGCAATAACAGACTGCAAAACTTATAATAACAGCATTTCCTATCAATGTTGTGATTCTTGTGTCTACCCCAAAACCTGCAATCATATTGGGGAGGAAAAAGCAAGAGAGTGCAGCACTTAAAACAATAATGACGGCACTTTTATAACTAAATTTTGGTATTGGTGATATATTGCCATCCACCTTTTTATTTTTCTTCACTTTTTTATAATTTGATGTTACAACTTTTGGCGCCATCTGAATCACTCCTTCATTATTTCTTATACTGTCTTATAACTTTAGTGACATTATTCTGATACTTTAACAATAAATTCCGGCACGATTCAAAATCTAATTTAGTTTTTTCCATTAATATTGCACATTTGACATCATACCCTGTTGACTCTAATAATTTTTTCGCTTCTATTGATGCAAGTCCTGTACACTTTTCTACTATACCAATTGCTCTTTTCTTTAATTTCTCATTTGTAGGCTGAACATCAATCATTAAATTACCATAGACTTTCCCAAGTTTGATCATGACTGAAGTAGATAACATATTGAGCACCATCTTCTGTGCAGTTCCTGCCTTCATTCTTGTTGAGCCAGTGATAACTTCAGGCCCAACTTTTACTTCGATTGGATATTGTGCAAAATTTGATATTAACCCCTTACTAACACAACAGATTGATAGTGTTGTGGCCCCAATTAAATTTGCATACTTAATCCCACCTATAACATATGGTGTACGTCCTGAAGCTGCCAAACCACAAACAACATCATGTTCAGTTAATTCGATTTTTTCTAAATCTTCTTTGGCAAGTTCTTGAGAGTCTTCCGCACCTTCTATTGCATTTAATAGTGCATCAGTTCCTCCAGCAATAATACCCTGCACCAGCGTTGGTGAAACTCCGTAAGTCGGTGGACATTCTGAAGCATCCAGCACCCCTAAACGTCCAGAAGTTCCCGCACCGATATAAATCAGTCTACCACCACGTGCAACTTTTTTATAAATTGCATCTACAGCTTTGGAAATAGCAACAAGTTCATTTCTCACAGCCAATGCAACGTTTTTGTCTTCCTGATTAATCGTATTTAAAATCTCGATGGTATCCATTTCATCTATATGCAAAGTATTCATATTCTGTTGTTCGGTCATCAGCAAACTTAAATCATTTGGCATCCACTTCCCCTCCTTTCAATCTTATTCTAAACTATTTAAAATAATATTTCAATATTTTTATTATTTATTTGTTAATTTATTTCAGTATATATAATTTTTATAAGAAATTTTATTTCTTAATTGTTAATAAATATGCTTTTTTAAACAATACACTTATATTAATGTTGAAATTTTATTTCGGCAATAATATAATATTTATGAATAAGGAGGTATGTTTATGTATGGTATAGGTATTATGTCAGGAACATCATTAGATGGAATTGATACAGTTCTTGTAAAAATAACTGGATATAGCACAAATACAAAACTGGAGGTTATCGCTTATAACGAATACCCTCTTCATAATGAACTTGTTGCAAAAATAAAAAATGCATGTTCCTTAGAGCACTCTCATAGTGATCTCATTTGCAGTTTGAATTTTGAGTTAGGCTACTCTTTTAGTGATGCAGTAAGAGCATTGCTCCAAAAAGCTAATTTCCCATTAGAAAAAATCGACTATATTGCAAGTCATGGACAAACAATTTTCCACATTTCAGAGGATAAAGGTTCTTTATACCGTTCAACTCTACAGATTGGTGAAGCAGCAATTCTTGCTTATCAGTTTCAAACAACTGTTGTATCTAATTTTAGGGTTATGGATATGGCCGCAGGTGGCCAAGGCGCCCCATTAGTACCGTATAGCGAATATATTCTTTATAGCCAACCACATAAAAATAGAGTCCTTCAAAATATTGGCGGAATTGGTAATTTAACATTTTTAAATGGATCTTTAAATATTGATGATATTTTTGCTTTCGATACTGGACCTGGGAATATGATGATCAATGAGGCTTGTAACATCCTCTATGATTTACCATTTGATGATCATGGACAGATTGCAAAACAAGGTAAAATTATCCCCACACTACTTGACGAATTAATGAATCACCCCTATATGAAAAAACTCCCACCTAAATCAACTGGTCGAGAAGATTTTGGAGAATTCTTTGTTAAAGATATTTTAGCAAGATACTCTCAGCATAAAAGGGCCGATATTATTACAACTTTTACAATGTTCACAGCAAAAAGCATTGCATTTCATTATCAAAGAGACATTCTCTCAAAGTACTCTTTGGATGATGTTATTATTGGCGGTGGCGGAAGCCATAATGATACATTAATGCAATTTATCAAAGATGAGTTATATCCAATCCCTGTTTATACTCAAGATGAGATTGGCTATTCAAGTGATGCCAAGGAAGCTGTTGCTTTTGCTATATTAGGAAATGAAACATTGAATCATCATTATTCTAATATTAAATCCTCAACTGGAGCAAATCGTTATGTTATCCTGGGACAAATCACTCCTAAGCCATTTTGAAAATATTTTTTTACAGTACATTCACGTGCTATTAAAGCAAATCTGGAGATGTTATCCAGCATCCAGTATTCACTTCATTAGTGCGTATTTAAAAAATTAGAAATAATGTAGTGAACCTCCTATAGTTAGTATAACTTTAAGGGTTCAGGACATTATTTCTATTTCTGTATTTCATCAATAATCTTTCTTGTATCAACTATACTCTTATGCGTTTCTTCTTTATCATGTCTAGCAACTCCATAATATAGTAAATCAATAACAACCAAAGAAGATAACCTTGATGATGTCGCGCCAATTCTTAACTCTTTTTCTTCAATTGGAATCGTAATAACCATATCAACTAATTTTCCCAAATCATTATAAGCTGATTGTGTTATAGCAACAGATTTAATCCCCACACGCTTAGCCCATTTTGCAGCAGTAACTATTTCCTTTGTTTTTCCACTGTAACTGACAAAGAATGCTAAATCGTCTTTCTGCATATTTGGTACTGCAGTTAACTGAAGATGTGTATCGGTATAATAAATTGATGTTTTACCTATTCTTAAAAGTTTATGCTGAAAATCCTCACACACTATACCTGAACTACCAATCCCAAACAAATATATATTGCGACACGAAATAATCTCCTGAGCCACTCCCTCAATAACCGTTGAATCAATTAATCCATAAGTCTTTTCAATTGTTTGAATATTTGACCGGTATGCTTTTTTCATCAATGATTCCATGTGATCATAAGGGTCTAATAAATTGTCAAATTCCATAGAATCATTAGCTAAATTTTTAGCCAATTCTATTTTTAGTTGTGAAAAACCAGAAAACCCTACTTTTTTTGAAAAACGAATAACAGCAGCCGGTGATGTCATTGTTTTTTGAGCTAATGACTGAGCCGAATCATTAATAACATCTGATTTATGCTCTAATATAAAATCCGCAATTTCAATTTCAGTATCTGTTAGTATAGGTCTTGCCTCATTTATTCTAATTATACAACTCATTATATCACTTCCTATTTTCTTTAGTATAACATTTTATTATCAAAAAAAGTAGAATTTAATTATATCTATAGATTTCTCAATAAGAATCAAATCTGTAAAAAACATAATCCAAAATAAAAAATATACAATATGCACAATTTTCATTTATACTACCTTAACCTTCTAAAACACATTCGTTATTACTTTATCCAAAACCACTCTGCTTCTCAACACTTGTATTAACTTATCATTTAAATCACAAAACTCTATTATTTTTCCAACAAAAAAACAATAGAAAAGCTGTTTCTTTAAATCAGCCAAAGTACAGACAGTCTTTTTACATCAATAATATTTATTAAGTTTCTTGCTATAATTTCTCTATCTTTCATAATAATCATCATATAATATTATCCCACATATTTTAATAAATCTTTAACGTTTTAACTTTCATATCTATACCTTTTATCTGCTCTGAAGCTTAAATATTCCAAATGCTTCTTTAAGTAGACATTCAAAATACGGTACCCCAAATTTTGAGTCAAATCTGCTTAATGCGTAACTGTAAAAAATATTCCTATCAAGATACATTTTTACCAGCTCATTTTCGCCAAATTCAAATGTATCCCTTTTACACTGATTTACCAGATGTTCAGAATTATACTTTTTATTATGATCTGCTATTTTCATAAATGATAGATCATATCCACATTTTTCAAATAACCAATTACATCTCCTGCAGCCATCAATAATCCCCCTTTTTATGCTACATATAATTATATCTGCTTCTATTAATTCTTATCATTACTCATTATATTATTCAATATCGTGGATATTTTCAATATTTATCTTACATCCGTTTTCAAAAAGTAGTGTTTTTGTATAATCATCAATTTTTTCAACTCGTCCTGTCATGGGCAACTATTTTCCACCTGTCTTCTTTCCATCCTTTCTAAAATATATTATTCTAATTTGTTTCGCTTCACTTGACTTATTCTTTAGCTCAGTCAACCTTTTATTGAAAGTGAAATTTTATCACTATCTAAAAGTTTCTTTTGTTCTGTATGTCGCTTAGATTCGCCAATTGCCTCTTTCTGCCCTGATAGAGCAGAAAACGGTGCAAACTGCGCTGAACGTTTTTCTAATGACATAGGCAGATGCTTTTTTTGAAATATGATGCTTTAAATGAATAATATCACTACGTTACAGTTCATTATAAATTTGGTATTATGTTCACTGATTATAAATGGTCAAAAAGCTGTAAAGTTTATTTATAATATCTTATAACTGAATAATAACTATACATATCTTTAACATTTCAACATCAATGATAAAAAAGTACAGAAAAGGTGATATCAACTATGAAAAATAAAGCATCTAAACAAATCAGTGAATATGTAAACTATTTTCCCACCAAAAGAGTAATTATTAAGCCTTTTTTAAAATGCCAGATTGACACAACAAATTATATGTTATTCAAGCAAAATGAAATTGAAATCCACTATGATGATAATTTATACACTATAAATCATGAACAAATTAATGCAGTGATTTTATCAATGTGTAGTCGATTATATAATCCTGGAATAATTGAAAACAACCCTGCTAAATGGGTTGTTAAAAGATTTACCACCGGATCAATCGGAACAGTTATGCAACCTGTGATTTATAATGTTGACATAGACATACTTTGTAAAGATAAAGCCCTACAATTCGAGTGTACAAATCTAGATGAAATGTCAGAAATAATAACACATTTAAAAAACACAGGCATAATAGTTCAAGATTCTTTAGGAATAGAAAAACTATTAAAGGTCTATAAAGATAAATATGAGTTATTCAAATATTTAGACAGAACTTTTCCTAAATTAGCTAAAAAGGAAAATTTAGATAATCCTCGTGGTGTATTAACAAATAAATAACATTTATATCAAAAGACAGAATTCATAAAAAAGTTCGTAATGTATTTTACGAACTTTTTTCGTACCAAATGTTCTTCAGTCGAACCGCTGAACCATTAAAAATTGTGAAAATGATAAATTAACTTTGAAAAAGTATAGTAATCGAGAGATTTTTGTAGATTTTCGAAAGCATAAAAAGCTATATATACCAAGGTTTTCAAGCGAAAAAACTATGGTTTTTATCACCTTGATAATTTTATATTTCCAGACTAGAAATTGCGGTTAAAACTCACACCTCGGCCATTATCAAAATCATTACAGTACCATAGCAATACCATACCATTACCATAGTAATACCATAGTAGAAAACCAAGAAAATACATGCTAAAATACTATTGCAAGCAAAGGTCAAAGCTTGCTTAATTATGGACTGTTTTTATTAATCTTATCTAAACAAAAAAAGGTGCTCTCTGCCCACTATGAATGACACCTTTTTTTGTTTCTGCAGAACTGCTACAGTAAGAAATAATCATGAAAAGTTTTTTCATGATCAAAATGTAAAACAATTAAAAACTCTTTAACATAAAAAATAAAAATGATAAAATATTAATGCGGAAAACTCCAATTCCGCAATAGTGATATGTTACAATAATGAAAGTAAATTTTCATGCAAAAAAAGGCGTTGGGTACACGCCTTTTTTTGTAAAGAAACATAAATTATAAAACAAAACAAATTATAGCATGTAAGCAAAAAAGAAGCTAGGGAAACTTCTTTTTTTGCTTACGTTTTTTCTAGTAAAGGAATACGTTTAAGAATTCAGCGAGAATAATTCTACTTGAATTATATCACTGAGCAGATACATAATCAAATTATTAAATTAAATAAAAATATACTTTTCGACATAAGAAAAAGATGCTAAAATATTGCTGGTAACATAATGAACCAAGAAAAATCGCTCTCTTTTGAGAGCGATTTTTCTTTATGAATTTGATGTAGTTCACTAAAAAGCAGCAGAGGAGTTACCGTTTCTTATAAACAAAGTGATAAAACATAAAACTAAAGAGATTTTAAAATACCGATACAATTATTTTAACACCACAATAACGGTATTTCAATTTTAAAATATAATGTATCACAGTAGAAAATGAAAAAAACTCATGTTAAAATACGTCTGCGGATTATCATGATTCGCAGACTATTATGGATAGTTAAACGTTAGAAAACGCAACGGCGAAAATGAAAATGAATGTAAAAATTTTCATGATGTGGCCGGGTGGTCTAGGGTCCTAGAGCGTAGACCACCCGGCCAAAAAACGTCGATGTAGTGGGCACAAACAACGAAATCATAGTGCTAAAAAAGCGTGCCACTGTGGCACGACTTTTTTCAAAAAAATAATAAAAATAATACAAAGTTTCAGCATTTGAAACTGACAAAAACAAGTTCTGAAACATAAAAAATATGTTAGAATAGGAAAACGCGGATAATGCCATCATAAAATTATACCTCAATTATCCGCGTCACGTTATAATTTAGCTTAAATAAACACAAAAAAAGGTACACATGCCCGTAGTGCCTCTTTTTGTTTTAAATCTGTAAAAACGAGTATCGAAAAAGAAAAAAATAAGATAACATTATTTTTATATTTTTATACATATTTATTTCATTTTGTATGCCAAAATGTATGCCATTTGGCTTTAAAATCTATATTCTATTTTTGTATATTCTTGTCGATTATTTTATGATATAATTCTTTTGGAACTATTAATAAATGGTAGGCGGTTTGTTCCATTTCTTAGTCTTTTGAAGAAATGGCAGCGTCTTCAAACAGTAATCTCTTTATGAGAAATAAAAGGCTGCTGGAGATGCTTATGGTAACATATGAGGGTTTATTCCAATTTGTTATAATGCTTATTGCATTAATCTCTTTAATTATAAAGATTTCCAAAAGAAAATAACCGCCCATTCCACTGACACGGTTATTTTCACATAACTTTTTCATTGGAACAACCGCTTATCGGTAGTTCCTTTTCACTTATATTATACGCAATTATCAAAATTTTACAACTTATTTAATCACTGTTTATTATATTTTATCAAAAGCAATACGAATCAAGGGTTCTTTTATATATTATTAAAAATATCTTTAAATTTGTTTTAATTTTTTTATTTCACGAAATAATACAAATACATTAATCAAAGACACAACTCCCCACATCCAAGGCAACCACCACGTATTAGCATTTTGATTAATTATTTTAATCAAGCTAATGATAAACATTAGACACCAAATAACTATAAGAGCATGTTTCCATTTCAATTGGTTAAATGTTTTAAAAGTATATTCATACCCATAAAACATTTCATTTTTCATCTTTCCAAAGAAGTTCTCTATTGGTGAGTTATCTAAACAGTTGCCTTTTCTTGACATCGACTGTCTTATTCTTTTATCATTTAACTTCTTTTTGTAGTTCTGCATCTGATACTGCCATCCCTGATCTGAATGCATAATCAGCCCCTCAAGATTATCATACTTTGAAAATGCTTTATCCAGCATATTTGTAATTTGAATAAAACTTGGCGAAGCTGAGATATCATAGGACACTATCTCTCTATTATGTAAATCTAATATAGGTGATAAGTATAATTTGCCTGCTGCTATATGAAACTCTGATATGTCAGTTGACCATTTTTGATTGCATCCTGTTGTTGTGAAATTTCGTTTGTATACTGTTTTTCTGTTTATATCACTGATTTCTTCATCTAATAATAAATTTTTTACAGTTCAATTCATATCGCCTCTATAAGATTTATATTTTGCTTTTGGCATAATACCGTAAAGACCCATTATTTTCATTAAGCGTTTGACACGTTTATGATTTATAAGAATCCCCTGGTTTTTTAGCTCAAGTGTAATCCTCCTGTAGCCGTATCTTCTTTTATTTTTGTGATAAACTGTTTTTATATATGATTTTATCGTAATATCCTTATCTTCTTTATTTACTGCTTTTCTTGTGTAATAATAGGAAGATTTAGAAATTGCCATAATCCTAAAAAGTATATGCAGTGGATATATATGCCTTAGTTCTTCGATCACTGCTGTTTTTTCCTTATTTGTTGCTTGTTCCTTTGTAGAACCAAGGCTCTTAATTTTTTTAGCGCTTCTACCTCAGCTTTAAGTTCTAGTATTTCTTCATCTTTTTGTTTAATAACAGCATATTTATCATTAGGATCTATAGTTTCTTTATCTTTTTTCATGATTGGCGGTCTTCCTTTCGGTTTATTGACAAGACCATTATAACCAAATTCTTTATATTTTTTAAGCCAAATGTATATCTGTGAATCCTGTGTTTTATACTCAATAGCCAACGCTGTTTTAGATTCACCATTCATGGCACGGGATATAATCTCAAATTTCAATGAAGGAGGAAATGTCTTATTTTTTTGTTTTTTTAAAACTGATTCACCATGCAAATGGTAATTGCGAACAATCCTTTCTATAAGCGAAGGACTCACATGGAATAGAGACGCAATTCTACTATATCCATAACGTTCATCATCATATAATCTTATAATTTCTTTCTTGTCCATATAAGTTAATTTTGCCATAATAAAACCCCTTTGATTGTACTTGTTATATTAGTCCAATCTTTGGGGTTCAGTTCAATGCTTATCTACACCTTAATTTTACTAGAAAAGGAGTATGCATAATATAATTGATTGAATGATTGGTCAAGTGTATCGGAATTAATGATCAAGCTAAATCGGAATTATTGGTCAGCTACGCCATAATAATCATCTAGTCCAAAGTGTGTCTTTTTAATTTGAATTCATTTTCTATCCCAATTCAACACTCTTATAATATTATCACCTAATATTTTTTGTTGTATTTCTGTATTATTAGTTGCTTTTTTTACTAAATCTACCGACAAACTAAAATCTCCCCATGGTGCATCTGTACCCATCAAAACTTTATCTGGATCAATTTCTTTTAGTGCTTTTTTCAATGTACTTAATTGAACACTTGCTGTATCAATATATACATTCTTTCTGCGTTTAGCTACTCTAATAGCTGCATCAATAGCATCTGGTTCTCCAATATGTGCCATAATTAATGTAACATTTGGAAATGTCTCTGCCATTTCGTCAAATTTACCAGGCATATTAAACATATCAGATTGACCATGGACAAGTACTGGTTTATTATACTTTTCGCAAATCTTGAACAGAGGATCAACAATTTCATGTCTATCTAAAGCAAATCCATGTCTAATAGGATTGAGCTTTAATCCATATAAATTTAAATCTCTAAAGCAACGTTCTAATTCTTCTTCAGCCCCCCACTCCCACGGATTAACAACAGAATATCCTATGATTCTATCAGGATACTTCTTTTGCATTTCAGCAACATAATCATTATTAATTGTTTCTACTTGAGAAGTAACAACACATGCATCTACACCTGCTTTATCTAGCCATTCAATCATTTCTTCAGCAGTAAAGTTAATACCTTTTCTTTTGCCGATATGATTATGAGAATCAATAATCATAATGAGTTCCCTCCGTTCAATAGATTCATTAAATTCAAGCTGTAAATGTTATTCAATTCGTTTTCATCTTTAACTATAGATTCAATTTTTTTCATTTCTAGTTCCATATCTCCCGTAGGAGTATCCGACCCAAAAATGATTTGATTTGTTAAATTTTTTTTCACAATATTTTGTATTCTAATTCCAAACATTGAAGATGTTTCAATATAAATATTTTTATATTTCTTAGCAACATTGATAGCTGAGGTTGTTTCATACATCTGGCCTCCATGCGCCATAATCAAATTAACCTTCGGAAAAGTCATAGCCATTTCAGCAAACATATTTGGACTAGAATATACATTTGCACCGCCAAAGATCAGGATAGGTTTATTATGTTTTTCACATATTTTAAATAAAGGATCTAACAGACTGTGGTCATCTAATGCATAAGCATGTTTAACAGGATGAAGTTTTAATCCATGGATTTCATCAGTTGAAAATGCTTTTTCTAGATCTTCTTCCGATGTCGTAGACCAAGGATTAATTGTAACAAAGCCAAAAAGTCTATCGGGATATCGTTTTACTGATTCAATAACATATTCATTATCTATCTGTTCGGAAAAGGAAAATACGACGGCTTTATCAATTCCTGCTTCATCCATATTTTTAACAAAATCATCTACACTAACACTTATCCCCTTTTTTTTGCCGATATGATTATGTGCATCTATTTTCATTGTCTACATCTCCATTCTCCAGGCAACTACCTGATTAAAGAAAATCATTTCTGCTAAATCTTTGATATCTGATAAAATATTAATTTTTATTTTATTATCATAAACTTGTACTTTAGTTTCATCTGCTGGGGTTAAAATGATTTGTTTTGTTACGTGTGATTCACTCATAATCTCATTATACTTATCTTCTGTATCATCTACTCCAATTAAACATAATAGTTTATTAGGGATTTCAACTAAATGTTCACCATGTAAATATTCATTCTTTGAATAACAAGCTGTCATTAATTCTATTCCTTCTCTTAACAAGAGTGTAGAATTTATTGCATTAAACTTGCTTTTACTATCATAAATAAAGTCAACACA
>OKEP01000155.1_pt1 | contig 31049 bp, 32 predicted proteins | sample 1613401 | NCBI WGS metagenome assembly OKEP01 (sample SAMN04436852, study PRJEB24849) | human gut metagenome | biome: human gut; feature: NICU; material: stool | host: Homo sapiens | place: USA: Saint Louis, MO | collected 2011-09-28
CAGCATGCCCTTACAGGGCGGGTGCATACCACGTCTTTTAGGCGTGGTTATGATTTACTATCAACTATTTTCCTTTATATTCAATAAAATGACCTTTATAGTGGTTTTTTGCTTCATACAGAGCTTTATCAGATTTCTTCATTAATTCTTCGATAGTATTATTTGGACCACTGCTACATACAAAGCCTCCAGATACTTTTATTGATTGATATGAATGATCAGGAAGTTCAATTAATTCTTCTTTAAAATAAGACCATAATTTATTTAATTGATTTATTATAGTATTTTTATCTTGATAATTATAAATAAAGAGACAAAATTCATCACCAGATCGTCGTGCGATTAAACAATTTGATTTAGAAAGCTTATTTAATGCGTAGGTCAAACGTTTCAAATAATGATCACCAAAATCATGACCATAAGTATCATTTATATGTTTAAATGAATCTAAATCAACCATTACAGCTGCATATAAATGATTATAATTATTGTTATTAATGACTAAAGTTACTTCTCTTTTGAATGATGGGTATAGTAATAGTCCAGTTAAATGATCATGATCTTTTTCGTACTGAATTTGTTTTTTCTTTAAAATATCAGAAGAAACATCATTAACAGTTCCATAGAAACCATTTTCATCTTTCACAAGTCGGATTTTTATAAAAGTATCTTTTTCAAGACAATAAACATCACTCTCACCTTCAATTGGATTGCTAATAATTATTTGTAGTTTTTTTAATAGTTGTTTTGGATCAAGATACATTTGATTTGCTTCTTCATCACTTAAATGGAGCAGTTCTTTCAATCTTGCAGTGGCAAAAAGTTGTTTCGTATCATTTTGATATTCAAATGCTGCTAGTGGGATATCGATAATGGAGATAATTTTTGATATTCGATCAGCGGAGTTGACAACACTATTAACCATACTGTTGATTCCAGAGCTTAAATCTATCAATTCTTGATTATCATCAGCTTTTACGACAGTATTTAAATCGCCATTTTTTATTCTATTTAAATCATTGAGGACACTATGAATTCCTTTTAATACTTTTTTGTTTAATATAACATTGATTGACACAACGATAACGATTTCGATTGCAATTAAATAAGCACCAATTAATAATAAATCACTTGAACGATTTTTATATAAAATATCTTTTGGAACAGTTGCTCCAATTAAAATATTATCATATTCTCTAGTTACAAAAAAATTTTCAGTTTTGTTTCCAATATCTTTAAAAGTACCAGATTGACAATCTTTTAAATTATCATAAGTATAGTAACTTGCTTCTTTGTCGTTTAAATCATTAGTGCTGGCAATCAATTCGTTGGTTGTTTTATTGATTGCAAAAAGCTGCTCACCTTCATTTGTGGGAAATCTAGAAAATATATAGGAATATGTATTCCTTTGTTGTGCTTCTAAAAGTCGTGTTGGTTCAAGACCGACTTGTACTAATCCTTTTTTGTCTTTACGAGCCACTCCAACATATTTCATAATTTTACCTTCAGCAGTATTAGGCTGAGCATCTTGAATAACATATTCATCAGGGTCATCGCTTTCTAAAATTGGTAAAAAACCACGCATTTGTTCACCATTATGAAAATCCAAACCAACATATTTAGGAACTGATGAGTAAGCAATTAAACCCTCACTATCACTTACATGTAATTCATCTACATCAAGTAGTGTAGCTAAATTTTGAAGTTCAGTGACACTTTCAATGATATTAGGATTTTTTTCAATAACATAAGCAAATGCTTTTGCTCTAGTTAAATAATCTTCATCAAGACTAGATTTCAAAGATACTAATTCGGTACGATTATTTTCAATTGTTTGAATTACTTGATTAATTTTTAAATGTTTCTAAAGTTCGGGCTTGTAAAGAATCAGTTGATAAGAAAAAATTTATTAAAAGAACAGAGGCTAATGAAATAGACATGATTATGATAATGTATTTCCTAAATATCTTCTGCATTTAGCCACCCTCTTCCAATTTGTAATGTATATATATTATTATAGCATTGTTACTATGTCTTGATAATAAAAAAGGATACAGATTATTTTGTATCCCGTTCGCAACCAAAAATAATATTTGCACTTTGGCGTGCTTTAGTCAAAACATCCATGACGATTCGTGAATGTTCAAGCATTTTATTACATGTAGTAAAGTCATTATTATCAATACATTCCGCAAAAACTTTAAATTCGCTATACATTCGATGATAGTTACCAGTTGGTAGAATCTCACTATCTCGGCCATTTCTTAAAATTTGCACATCAGTTAGAACACTGGTAGGACCATCAATTTTTACACAACCTTGGTCACCTTGAATTGTAGAAATGATTGGAGCACCACAATCTTTAGCACCAATACAGATTGCTTTAAATGTTGGATATTCCAAGATAGCAACTCCTGAAGTATCAATTCCTTTTTCAATATTAGCAAAATATTCTACTTTATTAGGGGCACCAAATAAACCAACAACAAAATGAATATTATATACATTTAAGTCCATTAAAGCCCCACCAGATTTATTGACATCAAATGCTGGTAATATTTCACCACGTTTAAAAGCGTTATAACGTGAAGAATATTGGGAATAATTAGATGAAATAATACTGATTTTCCCAATCTCAGATATTTTTTCTTTTATTTCTTTAAAAGTTGGAAGATACTGGTTTGTAATTGCTTCAAATAAAAGACAATTTTGTTGTTTAGCTAAAGCAATTAATTCATCTAATTCATTGACATTTGAAGTAAATGGTTTTTCACAAATAACATGTTTATTATGCAATAAGGCTTTTTTTGTATATTCGTAATGGAGATGATTTGGTAAAGCTACATAAATAGTATCTATTTCATCATCATTTAACAATTCATCATAATCATAGTATGCTTTTTTTATATGATGTTTATTTATAAGTGTTTCAATTTTTTCTTGAGATTCTTTTCTCCCTAATATTGCCGTTAGTTCTATTTCATCAATAATATCAATGAATGTTAATAAATCGTAGACGATCATTCCGCTACCGATAATTCCAAGTTTCATGTTGAATTCCTCCCTGCTTACCACCATTATAGCATTGATTAGGTATATTAATTAATAATAATTTATGATAAAATACAAAAGATAAAGGAAGGTGATATTTTGAACGAAGATATTATTGTTGCAATTGCAACAAGTCGCTTAGAAGCTGCAATTTCAATGATTAGAGTAAGTGGTCCAGATTGTATTGCCTTTGTTCAAAAATTCTTTACAGGCAAAATAATAGAAAAACCTAGTCATACGATCAATTATGGATATATCATTGACGATGGAAAAAGAATTGATGAAGTGTTAGTTAATATTTATCGAGGTACAAGAACATTTACAGGTGAAGAAATGGTGGAAATAAATTGTCATGGTGGTGTTTATATTACTTCACGAGTATTAGAAGTGTGTATCAAAAATGGTGCTAGAATGGCTGAGCGTGGTGAGTTTAGTAAAAGAGCATTTCTTAATGGTCGAATTGATTTATCACAGGCTGAGGCAATTAGTGATATTATTACTGCTAAAAATAGTTATGCAACAGATTTAGCGTTAAAAGGAATTAGTGGTAGTATTAGCGGTTTTATTGAAGATTTGAAAGAAGATTTAATTCAAATAATCACTCAGATCGAAGTTAATATTGATTATCCTGAATATGATGATGTTGAGGAATTGACTGCTTCTTCGTTATTACCACGAAGTGCCAATCTATTGACTAAAATGAATAAGATTCTTGATGATTCTAAAAATATTAAATTAGTTAAAGAGGGAATTAAAACAGTTATTATTGGACGTCCTAATGTTGGTAAGAGTAGTTTATTGAATGCTCTGCTTCGAGAGGATAAAGCAATTGTAACAAATATTGCAGGAACAACCCGGGATATTGTTGAAGGAAGTATTAGCATTGATGGAGTAGTTCTCAATATGATTGATACTGCAGGAATCCGAGAAACTGATGATATCATTGAAAGTATGGGGGTTGAAAAGTCTAAAGAACTGATTCACCAAGCGGACCTTGTTTTATTGGTAATTGATGGTTCGCAGTCATTAAGTAGTGAAGATATGCAGTTATTAGAACTAACAGAAGATGCTACTAGAATTATCGTGCTTAATAAAGCCGATCAAGGAACAAAAGTAGATTTAGATGGTATTGTTATTAGTGCTAAAGATAATCAAATTAGCACTTTGACAGAAGAAATCAAAAAAATGTTTGAGTTAGGTAAGATTATTGATAATAATGATCATATTCTGACAAATGCACGTCAAACAATGTTATTACAACGTGCTAGTCAGGCTTTAAAGCAAGCTGTTGAAGCTATGGAAATGATGATACCAACGGATTTGATTGTTACTGATTTATATGAATGTTGGAATAATTTAAAAGAAATATTAGGAGAGAAAGCGAAAGAAGATTTATTAGATGAATTATTTAAACGCTTTTGTATAGGTAAATAAAATGGACAAAAATAGAATTTTATCGGCTAGATTTCTAGGCTTTTCAAAGTATTTAGGGATTGTGGCAGCTATATCGTTTGTAGTATTTCTAATAATTAATGCTTTTAATACAGGTAATGATATATTATTTTGGATTAGCTATGTTTTATTGATGTTATCAATAATTGGAGCTATTCAATGTATCTGTCTATATTTTATTGGTAAATATTATGGTTCAAAATCTAAGTAGGTGGTTAAATGGATAAAACTTATGAACGAATAAATAGTTTATTTGAACATGGATTAATTGATAGCGGAATAAGTATTTTGATATCAGTTGTTATAGTTTTGGTTATTAATAAAATAATCAATAAAATTATAAAAAAGAAGATAAATGATCCGTTGAAATTAGTTTTTCCAATGCGTATTAAAAAAATCGTTTTAGTAACAATTGTTTTAGCAATTATTATGAGTGAAATTACGGCGATGCAGTCAATCATTAAGGCTCTGCTGGCCAGTGGGGGAATCTTAGCAGTTGTAGTTGGGTTAGCATCACAAGAAGCTGCAAGTAATATGATCAATGGTTTTATGATCATGACTTATAAGCCTTATAAAATTGGTGATTTTGTCAATGTTAGAGAATATAATGTTATTGGAACTGTAATTGATATTTCAATGCGCCACAGTGTCATTGAAACATTAGAAAGAACACAGGTAATTATACCTAATACGATAATGAATAAAGCAATTATTGAAAATGTATCTAATGTTAAGACTCAAAAAGCCAACTATTTATATCTTGAGGTTTCTTACGAAAGTGATATTCAAAAAGCAATTGAAATTATTCAAGAAGAAGGAAGTAAACATTCATTATGTTTAGATGGCAGAACTAAAGCACAAAAGAAAAAACATGAACCAATGGTTAAAGTTCATTGTGTCGAATTTAATGATAGTGGAATTCAATTACGAGCAACATTATTATCTAAGGATAGTGGTGCTGGTTTTCAATTATTATCAGATTTGCGTTTGATTATTAAGAAACGTTTTGATGAAAACGGGATTGATATTCCATATCCGCATCGAGTTGTAATTAATGAAACTAGAGAAAAAAATGATGAACAAACAAAATAGGTGGTTAGATTTAGCTCAAGAGTTACAATTTTTAGCTCAAGGTGGATTAGCATATACAAAAGATAAATTTGATCAAGAAAGATTTGAGCGAATTCGTCAAATATCTGCAGAAATGGTCGCTTTACAAAGTGATTTACCGATTGCAGCAGTTACTTCATTATTTTGTAATGAAACAGGGTTTCAAACACCAAAATTAGATTCTCGTGGTGCTGTTTTTAAAGGTGATAAGATTTTGCTGGTGCAGGAATCTGATGGACGCTGGTCAATTCCCGGTGGTTGGGTAGATGCTTTAGCAAGTGTTAAAGAAAATACAATTAGGGAATTACAAGAAGAAGCCGGGATTGAGGCTCAGATAGTTAAAGTAATTGCAATTCTAGATCGTAATATTCATAATACGCCTCGCTATGCGTATGGAATTACTAAGATTTTCATAGAATGTTCTTATCTTGGTGGTGCATTTAAACCAAATATTGAAACACTTGATAGTGGTTATTTTAGCCTAGATGAACTTCCTGAATTGGCTGAGGAGAAAGTAACTTTAGAACAGATAAAAATGTGCTTCAAAGCACATTTTGATGATAATTGGCAATGTTTATGCGATTAATAGACAATTACTGGGTTGATTTATTCAACCCTTTTATTTTATTGATTATTTGATAAAATATAGATACGATCAAATAGTTAAAGGAGGTCTACGAAATATGATTATAGAACACTTATTAGATGATAATAACCTTACCAATACTGAAAAAAGTATTGCTCAATTTCTTTTAAACAAAGATCAAAAAATTAATAATCTTACAAGCAGTGAGTTGGGAAAACAGAGTTATACTTCACAAGCGGCAGTAACCCGTCTTTATAAGAAATTAGGATTCAATAATTTTCGTGAATTTTTATCTACATTGATCTTAGAAAGAAATGATTATCTTAAATATAATGATCTCCCAACTGAGCATCCTGAACAGTATTTTACATCTTTAGAAGATACTGAAAAAGTAATTGCCTCTTTATATGAAAAAGCGATGATTCAGACAAATCGATTACTAGATAAAAATGTTGTTAATCGTGTTTGTAATCGGATATTGAGTGCTTCGTTTATCGATATTTATGGAATTGGTCTTTCAGATACGATTGCTAAAGAAATGTGTTTTAAATTACAATCATTAGGGCTTCCTTGTTCATATCAAAATGGTATTAATATTAAATATATTGATAATATGCAGCAGCATCAAAGTAACGTCTCGATCCTTATCACTACGACCGGCGATAATAACTTAATTAAAGAAATTGCTAAAATCTTAAAAAATAGGAATGTATATACGGTCGGGATATTAGGTAAAAAGGGTAAGGATCTAATTCAGCTGTGCCACGATTATCTATTATTTGATACTAGTTTATTTGAAGATATTGATAGCTTATGTGCTACTTTTAGTGCTGAATACGTAATCAATATTTTATATGCAACATTGCTCTATCGTCTTGAATTATCAAATTATATGCACTATTTAAAATAGCTGTCAGTTGATTATTTTTCTAATGCGTTTAAAGCTTGATTAAGAACCTTTTCACCATCCATCATACCGTAAATACGCATATCAATAAGCTCAACTGGAACAGTATTGTTTACTTCTTTTTTAATATTATTAAGTAAATATCTGATTTGTGGACCAACAAGAATTACATCAGCAGGTTCTTGGGCAAATTCATTTGGTAATTCTTTTTCACTTGTTGACCAGATTTTGCAATCAATTTCTTTTGTTTTAGCAACTTCTCGCATCCGGTTTACTAATAAACTTGTAGACATTCCTGCACAACATACTAATAAAATCTTTTTCATAATTTTCTCCTTAATTTTTATTTAATTTAGGTACAAATAATTGTTTGACCTAGGAAAATATATTCTTGAATATCGTCAATTTTAATTAACCGAGGAATATATTCTTGTGGTAATACTGTTTTTAACTCATTTTCTAAATCTTCAATATTAGGTAAAAGAAAGATAACGATTGCCTCAGGCCCAATTACACTAATAATCGATAAAGAAATATATTTAACAATTTTAATAATATCTTCTGGTGTTTTATATACATTAGCACCTTTCTCTAATAGATTTACGGGGAGGTATTTCATTTCACCTGCCACGTTATGCTTGCCATTGATTAATTTATTATCAATGATGATACCAGCACCAGCTTTAGTACTCATTGGCTGAAAAAGTAACACAATTGATGAGTATTGATTTTGAGTAGCATGATAGCCAATTGCTGCGGTATTAACATCGTTTGTAATAATAAATTTTTGTGAATATTTGCTTGTAAACAATTTTTTATAATTCATATCATCAAAACCATTAATACTGGCAGTTGTAGCAAATCCATTATTAACAATTCCTGGTGTTGAAAAACCAATAACCTCAATACCTGGATAATTTAATAAAACTGTATCGATAACATCATAGATGTCTTGAATTGTAATTCGTTGTTTAATTGTTTCATTGTTTACAATAATATCACTTTGACTTTGATAAAGTCGATATGCAATATGAATCCGATTACGATTTCTAAAAAGAGAAATACATAGAATTTTACGATGAAAGGTGATGGTTTTATTTCTAATCGAAAGCAATTGAACTTGACCATTTTTGTTACGTTTTTTAATTAGTTCTTGGTCAACTAGATTAAGAATTTCTTTTACATCATATTTAGCAAATACTTGTGCAGGAATATTAAGTAAATATTTATCTTTAAAAATCTTTTTAACTTTTGCATACATAAAAGAAACTTGAGGTGCTAGTAGGATTACATCATATTGTTCACCTTTTTTGAATAATTCGTTGTAGCCAGTTGCTGCAATTTCATAATCAAGAGCAAATAACTGAATTGCTTCATCAATCTTATAAGCAAAATAAGTTGTTGTAAGACCACCACTGCAGCATAATAAGATTTTTATTTTTGGTTTCTTGATCAATGTTTTTAAACATTCAACCATTTCATAAAATAGATTAATTGCATGATTTATGTTATTCATTTGAAAGTGTAAAAAGAAACAAGATTCTTGATCTATTTTACTAATAACATTTAATTCAATAATATTGAATTTATAAAAAATAACATTAGCTACACCATACTTTGTCTCCAAGATAATTTTATTTTGATCTTTTGATGAAAGCATAATTTGACAATTATCGATCTGTTGAAATAAAATCCACTTTTTATATATCGATGTATATACATCTTTTAGGAAATCTTCCATTTTCACCTCCCCTTTCAGTAATAACTGATAACTAATTAAATAATAATCAAAATTATTGGCTAATAAAATGAAGATTAGTGTTTTAGGCTAGTTTATTTAAAAGTTACAACTTGATAAATAAAAAAGTGATTAATCTAGTCGCTTTAGTTGAAATATTTTTAAAATTTGATTGACTATAAGGTAATCTTATAGTTTAAGATGGAGAAAGACTGGAGGAATGAGGATGAAAAATTATATTTTTAAAGATTTCTTAAAATATACATCGTTAAATGTTTTAGGAATGATTGGTTTATCATGCTATATTCTGGCAGATACTTTTTTTATTGCAAATGGTGTTGGTGAAATTGGATTATCAGCTCTAAATTTAGCTTTACCAATGTACTGTTTAATAAATGGCTTAGGACTAATGATTGGAATCGGTGGGGGAACACGGTATTCTTTGTTAAAGGTAAATAGTAATAGAACCTCACAAAATATAATTTTCAGTAATGCTCTTTATTTTATGCTTATTCTAGCCATTATTTTTGTTGTTTTGGGACTAAGTGCGTCGACATCATTAGCAAATCTTTTAGGGGCTAATCAAGATACAACTATCTATACTGCAACTTATTTAAAAACAATTATGTTTTTTGCACCAATGTTTATGTTGAATAATTTATTGATTGGCTTTGTTCGTAATGATGATAATCCGAGATTAGCAATGATGGGAATGTTAATTGGTAGTTTAACTAATGTTGTTTTGGATTATATATTTATTTTCCCTTTTGGTTTAGGAATGTTTGGGGCTGCTTTAGCAACAGGGGTAGCACCGGTTATTTCAATTTCAATTATGTCTCCATATGTAATCAAGAAAGCTAATTTTAAATTTCTTAAAACAAAATTATGTCTTAACCATTGTAAAGATATTTTTTTATTAGGATTATCAGCTTTAATAGGAGAATTAGCTACTGGAATAGTAATGTTGTTATTTAATTTTACTTTGTTGAAGTATAGCGGGAATATAGGTGTTGCAGCCTACGGAATTATTGCTAATATCGCTTTTGTTATTGTATCGATGTTTACAGGGGTTGCTCAGGGAATTCAACCAATTATTAGTAAAAATCTTAGTTTTAAAGAATATCGAAATGTAAATTTAGCTTATCATTATGGTCTTTGGACAGTTATTATATTTGCAGTTATTGTTTATCTTAGCAGTTATTTTGCTGCTGCTCAGATCGTAGCTTTGTTTAATTCAAGTAGCAATCCGGAATTGCTGGATTTGGCAGTTAGAGGAATTCATATTTATTTTGGGGGCTTTATTTTTGCAGGAGTAAATATGATTAGTGCCACTTTCTTTAGTGCAAGCGATAAACCACGTCAAGCTTTTATAATTTCATCATTACGAGGTTTTATTTTAATTGCACCAGTAATATTTATTTTATCAACTATTTTTAAAGTAGATGGAGTTTGGCTAACTTATGTGGTAACAGAATTGATTACTTCTATAATTACTATTATTTTAAAAAGAAAATCCGATTTTAGTCTTCACTAGAATCGGATTCTTTTTCTTCTGATTTTTTAATTGTTAATTTGATTTTTGTTACACGATTACCTTTTACACCAGTAATTTTAAATGTAAGATTTTCATAAGTTACACTACGTTCTTGATTATCATCAGGAATTTCTCCTAATAAATGAAGAACAAAACCACTGATTGTATCATGATTAACATTATCTAATTTTAAATCTAATTCATCATCAAGATCGTCAATTAGATAATTTCCATCAACGATAAAATTATAGTCATCTATTTTTTGTAGTTTAGGTTCATCGTCATGATCATACTCATCTTCGATATCTCCCATGATTTCTTCGATTAGATCTTCAACTGTGACGATCCCTGAAAACCCACCATATTCATCTACAAGAATTGCAATATGTTGGCGATCTTCTTGTAGTTCTTTAAATAAATCATCAATATTTTTAGTCTCTAAGACAAAGTATGGTTTTCGTAATAGCTTACGAATATCAACATTGTCAAAACCAACTTGTCTAGCTTCAATAGCAAAATCCTTCATATTTAAAATCCCAATGATATTATCAATTGAATCATCATAAACAGGAATTCGAGTATACTGCATTGACATCATTTGATCAATGTTCTCACTTAATGGGTCATTAATATCAATACAATAAACATCAGTTCTTGGGGTCATGACGTTTAAAGCTAAACTATCATCAAATTCAAAAATATTGGTAATCATGTCAGTTTCAATTTCATTGAAAACTCCTGTCTCTTGTCCACTTTCAACCATTGAACGAATTTCTTCCCGTGACAAAGATTCTTCAACATTTTCATCATCCATTCCAAATAATCTTAAGACAAACTTAGTTGACCAAGATAAAATTTTAATAAATGGTCCAGCAATTTTACTGATGATCAAAATAGGCTTAGCACAGAACATTGAATACCATTCCGCTTTTTGTAAAGCGATTCTTTTTGGAACTAATTCCCCAAAGATTAAAGTAATAAAAGAAATTAAAATAGTAATCAAGACAACTGCGATTGTATCAGCGTAAGGAATTGACCAAACTTTTAAAAGATTAGCTAAACTAACAGAAATACCCGTAGCAGCACTAGCTGAGTTAAAGAAACCTGCTAAAGTAATCGCTACTTGGATCGTTGATAAGAAGTTAGTTGGCTGATCTAATAGTTTTTCTGCTAACTTAGCTTTCTTATTTCCTTCCTCGCTTAAACGACGAATCTTGTTTTTGTTTACCGAAACAATTGCCATTTCGCTAGCCGCAAAATATGCATTGATTAAGGTAAGAACAACGATTAAAATTAATTGCAATGTGATTGAAGACTCGGGGCCTGCATCCATAAATTAAAACACTCCTTTTTTATGTAATTAAATTTTATGAGAATTATTCTATCAAATTCATGATTGAATGTAAATATTTATAGCCAATGAAGATTGTTAAGATTTGATTAAATGTCCTGCCAATATTATACTGAGTATATAAAATAATGCAGGTAATTTAATATAAAGAGGTAATTTAATGAAGAATTTCGATTATAAGGGAAGTTATATTAATAAAACAGATCATCATATTTATATTGCTCCTAGTGAAGAATTAAAAGATATTATTGCTCATTATACAATTACTTTTCCTAGTGAAGTTCCCGCCTCATCAAAATTATTTCATATTATTCCTGATGCTAGTGGCTGTTTTATTTTTCAGGGACGCTCTCGAAGAGATTTTTGGGGTCCAATGAGTGAAATCGTGGTTTTAGAAAATGATTTGCAAAAAGCCCCAGCTCGTTTCTTTGTAGAATTTAGACCAGGAGGATTGTATCAAATTAGTGGTTTACATCAAAAAAAACTTGTAAATCAGCGTCAGCAATTGAGATATTTAGATGTGCAGCTTGATGAAGAGTTAGCATTACTTTATCAATCATGTAAAGATTATGAACAGTTGATCAAAGCTTTTAATAAATATTTTACGGGAAAAAGAAAAGTTAATTTATTACCAGCTCGTTTGATTAGAGCTAAAGAAGTTATTGATCAGGATCACGGAAATGTTAGTTTAGAAAAGGTAGCTAGTGATTGTCACCTTTCTTCACGACAATTATTACGTGATTTTCATAATTACATAGGCTTGAGTGGTAAGGAATATGCTAAGGTAGTAAGATTTAATTATTTATTAAAGCAAATAGAAGAAGATGATTTTTTATCTTTAGCATTGCAAGGGGGCTATTTTGATCAGGCTCATTTTAACAAAGTGTTTAAGCAGATTACAAAAACAACTCCTAAGAAATATTTATCGAACTTGGCGGATTTTTACAATGAAATATATAAGTTCTAAGTTATAATTTGCTTAGGATGGTGATGAAAATGATTGAATCGAGATGTGGAATTATATGTAGTGAATGTGAGTTTAAAAGCAAGATTGGGTGTGCTGGATGTATTAATATCGAACATCCTTTTTGGGGTGAAATTTGTCCGGTTAAATCGTGCGTAGAAACAAAAGAATTAAATCATTGTGGTGAATGTGAAGATTTTCCATGCAAATTGGCTAAATCGTATGCTTATGACGAAAAACAAGGGGATCAGGGAAAACGTTTAGAACAATGCAGATGTTGGGGTAAAATCAAATGAAATTAGAAGCAACTGTCTTAGCAGTCAAAAATCTCGAAGTTTCTAAACAGTTCTATATGCAATTGTTCGATCAAAAAATAATTTTAGATCATGGTTTAAATATTACTTTTGATGGTGGTTTTGCTTTACAAAAAGATTTTGCCTGGCTCGTTGATGTCCCTAGTGATTGGGTTTGTGATAAAGCTTGTAATATGGAATTATATTTTGAAGTTGATGATTTTGATAAATTTATAAAAAAGTTGGAGACATATCCAAATATTAAATATGTTCACCCAATCAAAAAATATAATTGGCAACAGCGGGTAGTACGAATCTTTGATCCCGATAATCATATGATTGAAATTGGTGAAGCAATGGATGTAGTAATTACAAATCTATTATTGGCTAAAAAAGATATAGATGAAGTAAGTAGAATTACACAATATCCTATTGACTATGTAAGGAATATTTTCAATAAGTTGTAGGTTGACTACAACTTTTTTTATAGATCAAGGATTCTAGTGAGGTAAACAGTCCGTCGATAGTAAAATTATAACTTTTATGTTAGGATTAGGACGTAGAAGGGAAGTAATTTTATGGATAATAAAGAAATTGGGATACGAATTTTATCAGCTCGTAAAAATCTTGGGTATACTCAAAAACAATTAGGAAATTTAATCAATGTAAGTGATAAAGCTGTATCAAAATGGGAACGTGGAATCGGGTGTCCCGATATCTCATTATTATTACCGTTAAGTGAGGCTTTAAAGATGAGTATTGATGAATTGATTGGTGGTACTGTAGTTGATAAAAGTGAGAAAAAGACAGTTCAAAATCTAATCAATTATACAAAGATAAAAGCAATTGAAAACAAGGAGAGAATCATTAAGATCAGTTATCTTTTTATCACAATCGTAATGATGATTGGAATCTTTGTACCATGTTTATGTAATTATTACCTAAATCATAGTTTCACGTGGTCAATAATAAGTAGTGCAGCAATTATTTATGCTTGGATAATTTTAACGGTTTTAGTTCAAGCTAAAGAAAATGTTGTTATTAAAGCTATTATTGTAGCCAGTATAGGGGTAATTCCACTGCTTTATGTAGTTTCAGTTCAGGTGTATTCATTAGACTGGTTTTTACATGAAGCTTTGGTTATTGCTTTGTTTACTAATTTGTATGTATATATAGTCATATGGATATGGGTAAAAACAACGCTGAATATTTGGTATAAGATTGGTTTATGTATCTATTTATCAAATATTACTAATATTCCTGCCAACTACATATCTGGTGTCAATTTATTTTCGATGATTATGAATTTAGCTTTAAATATGATTGTCGGAACAATTATTATTATGGTTGGCTATACGAGAAAGCATAATTAAGATGTTTATAAATCAAAAATTGAAAAAAATTATCAAAAACAATAAAAAACTTGATTCAATTAATTTATTTGAATAAAGAAGGACCCCTGTAAAAGACCAAAGTATCAATAATTATTAGGAAAATATTGATCATGATTAGTACTCTAATAATGATACTTAATAGAACAATTGGTTTTAGTCTTGCTATTATGGGAATAATTCAAATTTTTGTAGCAATGATGCTATGAAAACAAAGGTAGACTATTTCTAACTGGAAATAGTTTTTTATTTACAAAATCTTATTTTAAAATTTACAAAATAGAAATAGTTAGAAATTGACGGCTATGATAAATTTACTTAGTACACTACGTACAAATATGTAATTAGGGGAAAAATATATGAAAAAAGTAAATAATCGAATTATTAAAGGGGTCCTGTGTTTAGTAACATTATCGACAATGTTGATTGGTCAAAATAACATTTTGACTAAAGGTTATGCCCAAGATACTTATAGTGAGGTTGCAGGTGAAAGCCATACTGGTTCATTTAGTGTGGATAGTTTAACACTTCAGCCAGGGGCAACAACAACATCAATCAATCTAAATTGGTATGCACCAGCAGGAACGACGGTAGCAAAAATTCAGTTTGGTGATCAAACTTATGATGTAACAGCCAAACCATTGACTTCGCCAACCGAAATAAAAAGTGATAAATATACTGATACTGGAAAATTAGTATGTAAAACGACAATCAGTAATTTAAAACCAGATACTAAGTATACTTATTATATTTCAAATGATGGGGGAACAACTTGGTCAAAGGAATATAATTATACAACTCCATCAAGCAATGAATTTACTTTTGGTTTTACAAGCGATCCACAAATAAAGGAAAACAAGGAAATTAATTCTGAAGGTTGGAACCCAAGTGATGAAACAAATCAAACCGGTTAGGCAACTATGATGGAAACTTTAGAAAAACAAGGTGTTGACTTAGTAGTGTCAGCAGGGGATCAAGTTGAAGATCAAAACTGGGGAAAATCAAGCGAGTATGAGGCTTTTTTTGCACCAGAAGAAATGGCATCAATTCCATATGCTCCAGCTGTTGGAAATCATGATAGACACTATATGTTCGCAGATCATTTTAATTTACCAAATCAAATGGAATCATTAACTGAAGTTAAAACAACGTTTAGAGGACAAAATAGTGGAACTAGTCAAAGTCATGGAAATTATATTCAGGCTACTGAAAATGAAATTAAAAATAATGCAGCTTCTAATGGGGTGACACCAAATAGTGATGGTCAATATGATTTTAGTGAACGCCGTGATATGGAAACTCAAGGAAACTATTACTATTTATATAATAATGTTTTATTTGTCACTTTAAATACTAGTGCTTATCCTGGGGGAAATGACGAAGAAAATGCAAACAATCCTAATGTTTCAAGTGCCTCTAGAGATAATTCAGAGGCAGAAGCAATCGTCAATAATTTTGCTCAAACATTAAAGAGTGCAACTAGTGAATACCAAAATCAATATCAATGGATTATAGTCACTCATCATAAATCTACTCAAACAGTTGCTAAACATGCAGCAGATAGTGATATTGAAAACTATGTTGATGCAGGATTTGAAAAACTTATGGATGAGTATAATGTGGATTTTGTCTTAGGCGGACATGATCATGTTTATTCACGTAGCTATGTTTTAAAAGATGGGCAAAGAAATAGTGAAAGATTAGATACACTTAATAATCCTCAAGGAACAATTTATATTACGGGGAACTGTTGTTCAGATATGCAATATTATACACCGTTTGAAACATTAGATAAAAATAATAATGCTGATTATCCAATCTTAGCTAATGGTAAAAGTGGCTCTACGGCTTACCTAGAAGGAGATTCATTACCAGTTGGAAATCAAGAATGGAATCAAGAGTATAGTCCTAGTTATGCAGTATTTAATGTTGAAAATAATCGAATATCGGTAAAGGTTTATAATCTTGCTGGTGATCAAACTAATCCTGATAGTAAAGAAATCGATGCGTTTACTGTTACTAAAAATAGTGACGGTGGTGAAAAAACAACTGGTTATGAAAACAATTCAGCATTATTAGCGCTAGAACAGTCAGCTCGTTATGATTCAGGAACAACTAACAGTGATGGGGGAGTAACTGAAATAGTTGATTATAACACAGTGACAGGATGGGCTTATGCTGTTAATGGACAATCTGGAAATTTAACAGCAATTGCCCTAAAAAATAGCGAAAATAAGGATAAAATAGACTTATTGGACGGTAATGACATTGATATTAGTTCGTTAGTACAAAGTGCTGATTTTACATATGGTGATATGACATCAGTAGCAGTTAGTCATGATGGAACCTCATTGGCTGTTGCGATTCAAGGTAAGGAGACTAATGCTAATGGTAGAGTAGCTTTATTTGATTGTAATCAAGATGGAACAATAACTTTAAAGCAATTGTTCGAAGTAGGTGTTCAACCAGATATGGTTGTCTTTACTAATGATGATGGACAAATTTTAACAGCTAACGAAGGAGAACCTCGGGACGGGTATACTGGAGCGGTTGATCCAAAAGGTAGTATAAGCGTTATTAATACCAAAACAAACAAAGCAAAAACTGTTGACTTCACAGCTTTTGATAGTCAACGAGATGCATTAATAGAAAAAGGAATTGTTTTGAAAAAAGGTGTTTTGCCATCAACAGATTTAGAACCAGAATATATTGCAGTTAGTGATTCTAAAGCATATATTACATTACAAGAAGCTAATGCGATTGCTAAATTAGATAAATTGCAATTGATATTGATAAAAAAGATGAAAAATATAATGCACAAACATATGATTCTTTAAAAGGAATTCGGATGCCTGATGCTATTTCTGTTTACACGGTTGATGGAATCGATTATTTAATAACTGCTAATGAAGGAGATAGTCGTGACTGGAATGGTTATTCAAATGAAATAGAGGTAAATTTTGGTAAAGGAAAAACTTCACCAACTTGTTAATTATATTAATTCTCGTGATTTTAGCACAGATATTGGTGGTGATGATTCACCTGAAGGAATTCATTTTATTGCAGGTAATGATAGTATTACAGGGAAACCACAATTAGTTGTTGCTTATGAAGTATCTGGGACAGTGGGAGTTTACGATCTGACTTTGCAAAAAAATAGTGATCAATCAGGCGATGATAAAACTGATAATCCATCACAAGAACCAACGGTTGAAGAAACAAATAATAGTTCTAACACAAATACAAATAACAAAAATCATTCTGTAAATACGGGTGATGCCAGCAACATTGCGATTACAATAATTTCTTTAATTAGTACAATTGTTCTAATAACGATTTTAATGAAAAAGGATAAAGTTTTAGCAGAGGATTAATCTATAATAAAATTAATATTATAAAAAAGAATTGGTTTTGAAATCCAATTCTTTTTTGTCGTTGTAAAAAGCCACTGAGAAAATAAAGGAGTTGGCTACATATTTAAATAAATCATCAATAATACATTATTCTACTAAAAAAGCATATGTTCATTAATAAATGTTAATTAGAAAGAATTTAATTTGTTCTTTATTTATGTCTTTTTAATATTTTAAAACAACTCTTTAATCCTATATTAATTATTAGCATGCTAGACTTTTAATAGCTAGAGGAGGATAAAATAATGGTTTAACTTATTTCAATATTTAATATTAAAAAGAAAGGAATAAACGATAAAATGAAGAAAATATTAGCTTTTTTATTAATAGCTTTATTAATTAGTGGCTGTGAGAGTAATAGTGGGAATAAGAGTATTGATGAAGGTGATGTATTTGTAGTTGGAATGGAATGTAATTATCCACCGTTTAACTGGCAGACAAATACACAAAGTGATACCGCAGTTGAATTAGAAGGCAGTGGTTACGCTGATGGCTATGATGTTTATATCGCAAAGGAAATAGCAGAAAGTCTTGATAAAAAACTGGTTATAAAAAAATTAGCATGGAATGGTTTGCAACCTGCACTTGAATCAGGCGAAATAGATGCCATTATTGCAGGAATGACAGCTGATGAAGAGCGTGAAAAAGGAATAGATTTTACAACACCATATTATCAATCTGAAATGGTTATGATCGTACGGGGTGATGATGCTAGTAAAAATTATACTGATATTCAACAATTTTCTGGTAAAACGATCGTAGGACAGATGTCAACAAGTTATGATACAGTAATTGATCAAATTAATGGAGTTGATCATGCTACACCTAAACAATCTTATCCTGAAATGCTGGTTGCTTTACAAAGTGGTGAAGTCGATGGAATTACTGCGGAATTACCTGTGGCCCAAGGAATTTTAGAAACAAATCAAGATCTAGCGATTGTTAGATTTGAACAAAATAAAGGGTTTAAAGTAGATACCGCAGTTTCAATAGGTTTAAAAGAGGGTAGTCGAAACAGTACTTTATTTAAAAAAGTACAAAAATGCATTGATAATATTTCATCAGAAAAAAGAAATGAAAAGATGGGTAAATATAGTAGTAGTCAGCCTAAAGGAGAATAATCATGTTTGATTTTGATAAATCATTTACGATTTTTTTAGATAACTTTGATTTATTTTGGTATGGAACGAAAATAACAATTATTTTGGCATTAGTTGGAACAATAGCGGGTTTAATAATTGGACTGCTATTTGGAGCGATTCGTGCAACAACGATAGATATTAAAGATAAAAAGATTATTGTACTAATAAAAAAAGCATTAAAAATAATTTCAGAAATTTATATTTGGTTTTTTAGAGGAACTCCAATGCTGGTTCAAGCTATGTTTTTTTATCATGGATTGCGACCTTTTTTTCAATGGAATGCACTTACTGCCGGAATTATGATCATTTCTATTAATACTGGAGCATACATGGCAGAAATAGTTCGTTCAGGAATTCAATCTGTTGATCGTGGGCAAAGTGAAGGAGCGTTATCATTAGGAATGACAAGGGTTCAAACTATGAAGTATATTATATTACCGCAAGCAATTAGAAATTCATTTCCCGCAATTGGGAATCAATTCATTATTAATATTAAAGATAGTTCAATGCTAAATGTGATTGGGGTTGTAGAATTATTTTTCCAATCTAGCAGTATTGCTGGATCAACAATGTCGTATTCAGCGACCTTCTTAATAACATGCCTGGTTTATTTGTGCTTAACCTCAATTGCGACAATTTTATTAAATATAATTGAAAAAAGAATAAATAATCCAATATTAAGATAAAGTGAGGAAATTATTTATGAGTGATAATATTATTACTATTAAACATTTAAAAAAACATTATCAAGCCCTGCCGGTACTTCTAGATATTAATTTAGAGGTTAATCGAGGTGATGTAATTAGTATCATTGGAGCAAGTGGTAGTGGTAAATCAACTTTTTTAAGATGTCTTAATTTATTAGAGATTCCTGATCATGGTGAGATATTGTATTGTAATAAAAATATTTTAAAAGAAGAACTTAATCTTAATAAATATCGTAGTGATGTTGGAATGATTTTTCAAAGCTTTAATTTATTTAATAATCTTACAGTTTTAGAAAATTGTGTTATAGGGCAAATGAAAGTACTAAATCGCAATCGTGAAGAAGCTGAAGAAAAAGCTTTATTATATCTACAAAAAGTTGGTATGGCTGAGTTTGCGAAAAAGAGCAGTACACAACTTTCTGGGGGCCAAAAACAGCGGGTTGCAATTGTAAGAGCTTTATGTATGGAACCACAGGTACTTTTATTTGATGAACCAACAAGTGCACTAGATCCTCAGATGGTAGGAGATATCTTAAAAATCATTAAACATTTAGCGTTAAAAGGTATGACTATGATTATTGTGACTCATGAAATGCAGTTTGCGCGTGATGTTTCGAATAAAGTTATATTTATGCATAATGGAATTATTGAAGAAGCAGGAACACCAGAGCAAATATTTGAGCATCCTCGAAGTATGGGAATGATTCAATTTTTATCACGGCAATATTAGAGAACTTAATTAGTTCTCTTTTTAATAGATATTAATACTATCTTAATATCTTTAATATTTAACTTAACGCTACATTAATTTTATTCATGCTAAACTCATCGTGTAAAAGGAGGACACTTATGAATGTAATCGTAGGAGTGATTGGGGTAATCGGTGTTGCAATATTAGGTTACCTTACAGTGATATTAATTAAGGGGGATAAACAGTAATGGATATTTTTGTCAAATATCTAGGATATCTAATCGTTCTTGTTGTTTTAGCAGTACCGTTAGGTTTTTACATTAATAAAGTCATGAACGGTAAAAAAGTTTTTTTATCAAGAATTTTAGAACCATGTGAAAATTTCATTTATCGAGTTTTACATGTAAAAAAAGATGAAGAGATGTCTTGGAAGAAGTATTTAGTAAGTGTATTAATATTTAGTGGATTTGGATTAGTATTTGTCTTTTTATTACAAATGCTGCAAGGAGTTTTGCCGGGTAATCCTGCAAAGGTTGAAGGAACAACATGGGACCTTGCGTTAAATACAGCAATAAGTTTTGTTACTAACACTAACTGGCAAGCTTATAGTGGTGAAAGTGGATTAAGTTATTTAACACAATCGTTAGGTTTAACGGTTCAAAACTTTGTTTCTGCAGGAACAGGACTAGCAGTTTTATATGCATTGATTAGAGGCTTTACAAGAATTAAGGCTAAAGGCTTAGGAAATTTTTGGGTTGATTTAACAAGATCTGTAATCTATGTCTTAATGCCGCTATCAGTTGTCTTATCAATTATTTTAGTGAGTCAAGGTGTAACTCAAAGTATTGATGAGTATCAAACTGTTAAATTGGCCGAACCAATTGTTTTAGAAGATGGTACTGAAATTACAGAACAGACAGTACCTTTAGGACCTGCGGCCAGTCAGATTGCAATCAAGCAATTAGGTACTAATGGTGGTGGTTTCTATGGCGTTAACTCAGCCCATCCATTGGAAAATCCAACTGGATTAAGTAATTTAGTAGAAGTTGTATCAATATTATTGATTCCTGCGGCTCTTTGTTTTTCATTTGGCAAGGGAATTAAAGATAGTCGTCAAGGTATTGCTATCTTTGTCGCAATGGGAATTATGCTGGTAGCAGCACTTGGAAGTATTGCTGTTAGTGAGCAGATGGCAACTCCACAATTAGAACAAAATGGAATTGTCGATATTAGTAACCATGACCAAGCTGGCGGAAATATGGAAGGTAAAGAATCGCGTTTTGGAATTGTTGGATCATCAACTTGGGCCGCTTTTACAACAGCAGCATCAAATGGTTCAGTCAATTCAATGCATGATAGTTATACACCATTAGGCGGAATGGTAACAATGTTATTAATGCAGTTAGGTGAAGTAATTTTTGGTGGTGTTGGCTGTGGTTTATATGGAATGTTAGGATTTGTTATTTTAGCTGTATTTATGGCTGGATTAATGGTTGGACGAACCCCAGAATATTTAGGTAAGAAGATTGAGCCTTATGAGATGAAATGGGCCGTAGTTGTTTGTTTAGCAACACCTGTAGCTATTCTTGTAGGTAGTGGGATTGCTTCCCTAGTTCCTCAAGTTGCGGATAGTTTAAATAACAGCGGTGCACACGGTTTTTCAGAATTGTTATATGCTTATTCTTCAGCAGGTGGTAATAATGGTTCAGCTTTTGCTGGTTTTGCAGCAAATACACCATTTATTAACGTAACACTTGGATTGGTTATGTTATTTGTTAGATTTATTCCAATTTTAGGTATTTTGGCTATTGCTGGCAGCATGGTACAAAAGAAAAAAGTGGCTGTTACTGCGGGTACATTATCAACTTGTTCACCACTATTTGTCTTTTTATTAGTATTCGTAGTGTTATTAGTTGGAGCACTAAGTTTCTTTCCGGCTTTAGCTCTAGGACCAATTGCAGAATTTTTTGGAATGTTTTAATCGGGGGATAAATATATGAAAACAGAAACAAAGAGTGCTTTAATGGATAAACAAATGGTCATTCGTGCTATTAAAGATTCTTTTTATAAATTAGCGCCTAAGACGCAAGCAAAGAATCCCGTAATGTTATTAGTATATATTTCAGCTATTTTAACGACGGCTTTGTTTGTTATTTCGTTATTTGGGATTAAAGATGCAAATTCTGGATTTACTCTAGGAATAGCAGTAATTTTATGGTTTACAGTGCTGTTTGCTAATTTTGCAGAAGCGATTGCTGAAGGACGCGGAAAAGCGCAGGCAGATTCATTGCGAGCAGCTAAGAAAGATGTTGAAGCTTATAAGATTCCAAGCATTGATCAAAAAGATATAGTTGAAATTGTATCATCAGCAACGCTAACAAAAGGTGATATCGTACTTGTTAAAGACAACAAATTCCTGGTGATGGTGAAGTTATTGATGGTGTAGCTTCAGTTGATGAAAGTGCAATAACTGGAGAGTCAGCACCGGTTATCCGTGAAAGCGGTGGTGATCGAAGTGCAGTAACCGGTGGGACTACAGTTTTATCAGATTGGATCGTTGTTCAAATTTCAAGTGAACCTGGAGAAAGTTTCTTAGATAAGATGATTTCCATGGTTGAAGGTGCCAACCGAAAAAAAACACCAAACGAAATGGCCTTACAAATTTTCCTTGTAGCCCTTTCAATTATCTTTGTTTTAGTAACTATGGCACTTTACGCGTATTCAGCTTTTGGAGCTAAACAAGCAGGGATGGATAATCCTTCTTCGGTGACAGTATTAGTAGCTTTACTAGTATGTTTAGCACCAACAACAATCGGAGCACTGTTATCAGCAATTGGGATAGCTGGAATGTCTCGATTAAATCAAACTAATGTACTCGCCATGAGTGGTCGGGCAATTGAAGCAGCCGGTGATGTTGATACCTTATTACTTGATAAAACAGGAACAATCACACTGGGTAATCGTCAAGCTAGTGCATTTATTCCCGTAGATGGGGTAACGAGCGAAGAGTTGGCTGATGCTGCTCAATTGGCTTCATTAGCTGACGAAACTCCTGAAGGACGTAGTATTGTTGTTCTTGCAAAAGAACAATTTAATCTTCGGGGACGAAGTATTAATCAAATGCATATGGAATTTGTACCATTCAGTGCAAAAACGAGAATGAGTGGTGTTAATTATCAAGGTAATGAAATTCGTAAAGGTGCAGCTGATACAATTAAAAAATATGTAACAGAAAACGGACATATATATAGTGATGAGTGTGAAAAGGTAGTTACTGAGATTGCTAATCTTGGAGGAACACCATTAGTTGTAACTAAAAATAAAAAGGTTTTAGGAGTAATTCATCTTAAAGATATTATTAAACAAGGGGTTAAAGAAAAGTTTGATGATCTTCGTAAAATGGGAATTAAAACGGTTATGATAACCGGTGATAATCCTTTAACAGCAGCTGCAATTGCAGCTGAAGCTGGAGTTGATGATTTTTTAGCTGAAGCTACGCCAGAAGGCAAATTAGAAATGATTCGAGAACTTCAAGCTAAAGGTCACCTCGTTGCAATGACTGGTGATGGAACTAATGATGCTCCAGCTTTGGCTCAAGCAGATGTTGCAGTAGCAATGAATACAGGTACTCAGGCAGCTAAAGAAGCTGGAAATATGGTTGACTTAGATTCTTCACCAACTAAATTGATTGATATTGTTCGTATTGGGAAACAATTATTAATGACAAGAGGAAGTTTAACAACTTTTTCAATTGCTAACGACGTAGCTAAATACTTTGCAATTATACCTGTACTATTCATTACTTTATATCCGGGATTAGATGCTTTGAATATTATGGGATTACACAGTAAAGATAGTGCGATTTTCTCAGCAATCATCTATAATGCATTAATTATTATTGCGTTGATTCCGTTAGCTTTAAAAGGAGTAAAATATCGTGAAGTGTCAGCTGGTAAGTTATTATCAAGAAATTTATTAATATATGGATTAGGTGGAATTATTGCTCCCTTTATTTGTATTAAAATTATTGATGTAATTATTGTTGCTTTGCATATTGTATCGTAGGAGGAGAAGTTTAATGAAACATCTTAAAACAAGCGTTCTACCCGCTTTAAAAATATTTCTGATCTTTACAGTTGTTTGTGGAGTTATTTATACTGCTGCTATTACTGGTTTTGCTCAAATTGTTTTTCCTGACAAAGCAAATGGAAGCATTATTGAAGTAGATGGAAAAAAATATGGTAGTGAATTATTAGGTCAACAATTTATCGATGATACTCATATGTGGGGTAGAATCATGATAATTGATGGTGAAACTTTCACAAATAAAGATGGTGAAAAGACAATGTATGGTCTAGCATCTAACAGTTCTCCTGCTAGTGAAGATTATGAAAAGGTTATTGCTGAAAGGGTTGCAATGATTGAGGCTGCAAATCCGGAGCAGAAAGGTAAAAAAATACCTGTTGATCTAGTAACTGTATCTGGTTCTGGACTTGATCCACATATTTCTCTAGCAGCTGCGGAATATCAGATTCCACGTTTAGTAAGAACAACAGGAAAGAGTGAAGCTGAAATTAGAAAGATTATTGATAAATATACTGATCATGGATTTCTTGGTTATTTTGGAGAAACAACAGTAAATGTCCTTAAAGTCAATTTGGCTCTTGATGGCATTTTGAAATAAAAATAAGTGTCTGTCATTATGATAGGCACTTATTTTAACAAAGCAATCTTAATACTTTTTTAATATCCTAGGCGCTATAATAAAAATAACAGTAAAGGAGGAAGTGTAATGGATGAACGAAGACCAGATCCCGAAGAATTGTTAAAACAGATTAAACAAGAAGAGATTGCTAAACAGCGCGGTAAATTAAAAATATTTTTTGGCTACGCAGCGGGTGTTGGAAAGACTTATGCCATGTTGGAAGCAGCTCATGTTGCTTATCATGCCGGTGTCGATGTAGTAGCAGGCTATGTTGAGCCGCATCAGCGTCCGGAAACATCAAAATTATTGGACGGATTAGAGGTCTTACCTCCTTTAAAAGTTACTCATAACGGAATCATGCTCAATGAGTTTGATTTGGATGGTGCATTAAAACGAAATCCCGATTTAATATTGGTTGATGAACTGGCTCATACAAATGATGAGCAGTGTCGGCATTTAAAACGATATCAGGATATTAATGAATTACTAGATCATGGCATCGACGTTTATACAACGATAAATGTTCAACATATTGAGAGTTTAAACGATATTATTGCTTCAATTACTGCAGTTGTGGTCAAAGAGCGAATCCCCGATTATATTTTTGATAATGCCGATCAGGTAGAACTAGTTGATATAGAGCCTGAAGATTTAATTAAGCGTTTAGAGGCTGGGAAAATATATCAGAAAAATCAGGTTCAACGAGCATTAGGAAACTTTTTTATGCTTGATAACTTGATTGCTTTAAGAGAGATTGCACTCCGTCGTACAGCTGATCGTGTTAATAAAAAATTTGAGCAAATTAAACCTAAAAACGGCGAACATCATTATACCAATGAACATATTCTAATTTGTTTATCACCAGCTCCTTCAAATCAAAAAGTTATTAGAACAGCCGCTCGAATGGCTAATGCTTTCTTTGGTGAATTTACAGCAGTTTTTGTAGAGACGCCTAATTTTGAAAAAATGCCGACTAAAGTTAAACAGGCATTAAGAGCCAATACCAAATTGGCTTCTCAATTAGGGGCTAATATAGTAAATTTGTATGGTGATAATATTCCTGAACAAATTAGTGAATATGCAAGGTTTGCTGGAGTATCAAAAATCGTATTAGGAAGAACTAATACTAAACGACGTTTTTCGCACAATAGTTTTGCAGATCAATTAATCGCTTTAACACCAACGATCGATATTTATATCATCCCAGATAAAATTAGAAACAATTATAAGCATACGTCTTTAAAACCGCGACAATTTTTTTCTTTATCAATTAAAGATACCATCCTTTCAATTGTAATTATTCTTATTGTTACATTATTAGGAATTTGGTTTAGAGATTTAGGATTTGGTGAAGCTAATATTATTATGGTGCATATTCTAGGTGTTTTAGCAACTTCATTATTAACGGAAAATCTAATTTATACTCTTTTGTCGTCTTTAGTAAGTGTGCTATCTTTTAATTTCTTTTTTACTATTCCGATGCACTCATTTACAGCATATGATAAAGGTTATCCAATAACTTTTGTAATCATGTTTTTAACAGCTTTTATCACAGGTACTCTAACTAAACGAGTAAAAGAACAAGCTCGTCTATCAGCAATAAAAGCTTTTCGAACAGAAGTTCTATTAAAATCGAGTCAAAAATTGCAACGGGCAAAAACAAAAAAAGAAATAATTGATGAGATTTCTAAACAATTATTTAAACTTCTAGATAAGACAATTATTTTTTATCCTGTTGAAAATCATGAACTAAGTGAACCACTCGTATTTAAAAGTAATGAACAGGAAGATGAAAAAATTTATTTGAATAAAGATGAGGAAGCGGTAGCTTCTTGGGTTTTTAATAATAATAAACATGCTGGTGCTTCAACAACGACGTTACCCGGAGCAAAATGTCTATACTTAGCTGTTCGTTGTGAAGATAGTGTTTTGGGAGTAATTGGAATCTATTTAGATAAGACAGCGATCGATGATTTTGAAAACAATTTATTAATGGCTATTTTAAATGAAGGAGCGATGGCTTTAGAAAAAGAAGCTTCAAATAGTAAAAAACGTGAAGTTGAAATTAAAGCGAATCAAGAAGAACTACGTGCAAATTTACTACGCTCTATTTCTCATGATTTGCGTACACCATTGACTAGCATTTCTGGCAATGCGGGAGTTTTATTAGATAGTGCAGATAAACTATCTAATGAACGTAAAATAGAAATATATAGTGATATTTACGAAGACTCAATGTGGTTGATTGATTTAGTAGAGAATTTACTTTCAATAACAAGGATTGAAAATGGGAATATTCAAATAAATAAGGAAGCACAATTAATTAATGAAATTGTTTTAGAAGCGATGCATCATATTAGTAAAGATAGTGCAGATCACATTATTCAATTGGACTTATCAGATGAGTTCATTTTTGTAAAAATAGATGCCCGACTGATTATGCAGGTTATTATTAATATTGTAAATAATGCAATAAAATATACACCGTTAGGTTCAACTATAAAAATTACAACTAAGAAGCTTAATCAGGTATTATCACTAGAAATCAGTGATGATGGAGAAGGCGTTCCTGATGATCAAAAAGAAAAACTTTTTGAAATGTTTTATACTCGTAATAACTTAAACGGAGATAGTCGTCGTGGGTTAGGATTGGGTCTGGCTTTATGTAAATCAATCGTTGAAGCTCATGACGGAAAAATTAAAGTAATCGATAATTATCCTCGAGGATCAATTTTTGTAATTAATTTGCCATTAGAGGAGGTAGATATACATGGATAAACCATTAATTTTAGTCGTAGAAGATGATCGTGCTGTACGAAGTTTGGTAACAACAACATTAGATACACATGATTATAAATATATTACAGCCCAAAATGGCCAACAGGCACTGTTGGAAATTGTTTCTCGTCGTCCTAATATTATTTTACTAGATCTTGGTTTACCCGATATGGATGGAATTGAGATTATTAAAAAAGTGCGGAGCTGGTCAATTGTGCCAATCATTGTTATTAGTGCTCGGAGCGAAGATAAGAGTAAAATAGAAGCTTTGGATACTGGAGCTGATGATTATTTGACAAAACCTTTTAGTATAGATGAGTTATTAGCACGGCTTCGGGCAACGATGCGAAGATTAAAATATCTTGAACATCAAGAAATTGAAGATGTTGTTTTTACTAATGGGGATTTAAAAGTTAATTTTGATTCTGGCTGTGCCTATTTAAATGATCAAGAATTACACTTAACCCCTATCGAGTATAAGTTATTGTGTTTATTAGCAAAAAATATTGATAAAGTTTTGACTCATAAAGAAGTATGGGGTGATGTAATTCAAAGTGATGTCCCATCTTTACGAGTTTTTATGGCAACTCTACGAAAGAAAATAGAATCAGATACAACTAATCCTAAATATATTCAAACTCATATAGGGGTTGGTTATCGAATGTTGAGAGTAGAAAGAGAGAAAGAGTAAATCACTTTCTCTTGAATCATTGAGTAGCAGGCTAGGAGGTTAATATGAAGAATAAGGATAATTATGTTAACTTAACTAAAATCATTGTTATATGGATATTAGCAACAATTTCATCATTAATATTAGATTATTTTAAAATAAGGGTTGAAAACATTCTTTTAATTTATGTTGTTGGAGTACTGATAAGTATTATTGAAACAAGTAATATTGCCTGGGGAATAATTTCAGCAATAATTTATATTATGACTTTCAATTATCTTTATACCGATCCTCGATATACTTTTTTGATTAATGATCCTAATTATTTAATATCTGTTTTTATTTTTATTATTGTTGCAATAATTGTTTCTACATTAACAAATCGACTAAAAAAACAGCGTGAAATTGCTTTGTATCAAGAAGAAGTGACATCTAAAATAAATCAAATTAGTAGTGGCTTTTTAAATCTATCGGGTTATGAGGAAATAAGGACTTATTGTCAGGACAGTTTATATAATTTAACAAAAATAAAAAATGAAGTATTTCTATATCAAAATAAAGAGTTTCAAGATTTAATGGCATGGTGGTGTTATTGTCATGGTGAACCATGTGGAAAGGATCAAAAGAAATTCACATATTTAAAGGAAGTATATTTACCAATCAAAAAGGATAATTATACGTATGGTACGATCAAATTTGATTGTAATCAAAGAACTATTACTGATGAAGATCTTATTTATATAAAAACAATAATTGCGGAGTTGATTTTAGTATTACAAAGAGATCTTTTAAGCCATGAAAAAGAAGAAGCTAGATTACAAGTGGAGCGAGAAAAATTAAAAAGTACTTTATTAAGAAGTATTTCTCATGATCTTAGAACACCATTAGCTAGTATTGCTGGTGGGGCTAATTTTTTAGTAAATAATTTGGATACAGTTGAGTCTGATACTAGTCTAAATATTATTCAAGATATTAGTAAAGAAGCAATGCGTTTAAATGGGATGGTTGAAAACCTATTAAACATGACAAGGATTCAAGAAGGAAATTTTAAAATAAATAAAAAACTAGAAGTAGTTGACGATATTATATCTACAGCAGTTTCAGCAATTACTAATCGTAAAGAAAATCATGAATTAGTTGTTAAAGAAACCAAAGATATTATTTTGTTTCCCTGTGATGCTCAATTAATTGTTCAAGTACTCGTTAATTTATTAGATAATGCTTTTAAACATACTCCTGACGCTAGTAAAGTGATGTTAAAAGCATTTGTTCGAAATAATAATATTATTTTTCAAGTAATTGATAATGGTAAAGGAATTGAAATAAAGCAGCTCAATCATATCTTTGACGATTTCTTTACAACCAGTCTAGATAATGGTGATCATAAACGTGGAATTGGGCTAGGTCTAGCAATATGCAAAGCAATTGTTGAAGCGCATAAGGGTGAAATCAAGGCCTTTAATAACGATTTAGGTGGGGCAACATTTGAATTAAGCCTACCGTTGGAGGAAGAGAACAATGAATAATACAACAATTCTAATTGTTGAAGATGACAAAACAATTCAAAACTTTCTAAAAGTAACTTTAAAAACTCAAAATTATAACTATATTATTGCCGAAACTGGACTAAGCGGTTTATCACTTTTCTATGCCAATCGACCAGATTTAGTTTTACTTGATTTAGGTTTGCCGGATATTGAAGGAATTGAGGTGCTTAAACAAATACGTCAAAATTCAAGTATACCAATTATCGTCGTTTCAGCTCGTTCATCAGAAACTGAAAAAGTTATGGCACTTGATTATGGTAGTGATGACTACGTGACTAAACCTTTTAATGCCGCAGAACTATTAGCACGAATTAGAGCAGCACTACGGCATTGCTTAAAAGAAAAAGTTAGCGAACCAATATTTGAATTAGATTATTTGAAAGTTGATTTTGAACGACGACACGTATGGGTCAAAGATCAAGAAATTCATTTAACACCAATTGAATATAAGATGTTAGTCTTATTGATTACTAATCGTGGAAAAGTATTAACCCACCATTTTATTCAAGAAAATGTCTGGGGATATGAAACTACAGATGATTATCAATCATTACGAGTATTTATGGCTAATATTCGTCGTAAAATTGAAATTGATAGTTCCTCACCACATTTCATTATTACTGAAGTTGGGGTAGGATATCGGTTTGTTGAATAATATTAATGTAATCTTTATATTTAGGGTTAAGATTATAAATAGAAAATTTATTCCTTTCCATGCTACGATATCAGTGTAGAAAGGGAGTGATTATATATGTTGAAAACAGCATATATTTATCCTCATAATACCCCAAGTATTGTAAATAGAGGAAAGATTATAAACTATACAAAATATTTTATTACTGATGTATTTTGTGTTTTCAAATTGGCTTTATTAATGCTATTGACTGGTGCATTAATGGTTGGCGGATTATTCCTTGTTGTAGGAATGCCATACTTTGTTGTATCATTATTTATTTAATCAATTTATGCTGGCGGATTCCGATGTCGGCGCGTCGAAAGGCGGACTGTTTGACGACAGC
>OKEP01000164.1_pt1 | contig 29350 bp, 30 predicted proteins | sample 1613401 | NCBI WGS metagenome assembly OKEP01 (sample SAMN04436852, study PRJEB24849) | human gut metagenome | biome: human gut; feature: NICU; material: stool | host: Homo sapiens | place: USA: Saint Louis, MO | collected 2011-09-28
TAGTCACTGTAATTATCAAAGTCCAAATCAGTATGAAAGAAGTTATGCAAAAAAACAGTTAAGCTAGATGAAATATTTCAGTTTAACAGGTACTTTTTCTTGACGTAGTATCACCACCTTGATCTTAGAAGGGAGTAATGCGCTTATGAAAAACTCGGATGTAATAAAAAATGTTGTAACTTACATTTTTAACACTATGGAGGAACGTGGTATCAGCAACCGTGAATTATCCAGAATGTGTGATGAAAATGATATGCCTGTTAGTGACGGAGCAATTGGCTCAATGTTAAAAAAACCATCTTCTACCACTATTTCAACTCTCTTGAAAGTATGTGATACATTGCAGCTAAATCTCAGTTCCATATTTCATGCTATGGAAATTGCTAAAACCTCTGATAACCAGATACAAGGCAAGCTTATTTCCAATATCGAAAATCCCGCCTATAACGGTTACACCGGCAAATACCATGTGTTTTTCCTGCCAACTTCTGCTGATCCGGAAGATCATGAGGAAAAACCGCTTATTTGTGGGACCTTAGAATTTGGTGATATTTACTCCTGTAAAGAATGTAGTGCTGTTCTTGACCTAGATTCCGGTGATCTCACCCGTGATGGAGATCCGTTTAAAAAACACTATACCGGACGTCTTACTTACTCCACTAACAGTATCATGTTCTGCAATCTGGTCTGTAACAATTTGGGCGATTGCTGGTTCCTTGTGTTCGACCATGGAAACTTGAATAACACGGAACTTGCCTGTGTCATTGGATGTGCTGCAACATCATCCTCTGGAAAACCTCGTTATCCGGTAATCCATCGTTTCTGTCTATGTAACAAGCAGAAATACCCTGAAATCAGTGATGCAACCAAACAACGCATTCAGGGACTTCTCAGATTACAGAACAAAAACATATTTATTAAAAAAAGCACTTTAACCGAATACCTGGAACGTCCTGACCTTGATCCGGTATTCCGGCGAAACCTGGAAAATTATCTAAACATCGCAACAGAGTATTATGCCATTCCAAAAAGTGTCGTAAATAATGAATTAGAACCATCCGTATATTCTCGAAGCATTGCAGAACTCTGTGAATTATCAGCATTGGAAAAAGCCTACCATATCCATCATAGCGATGATCGTGAATTAGGCAGTATTCTGAGATATGGAGCATATGAACAAAAACTAAAAAACAATCCATAACAACAGACAAAGCCAGACAATACTAACCACCTGCTAGTATTATCTGGCTCCTATTCGCCGTTCTCCGATACCGATTTATCGAAGCATCACAATATTCTTCTTTACTTCATATACGGTAAAGCTACCGTCCTTTTTTCGTTTAACTTCTGCATTATTTCCTCGTTCTGTAATCGCACATACTGCAAACCACAGATCTATCATCCTCTCCTTTATCTGTCCATACGGTAAATTGCTCCTTGAAATATCCATTAACATATCTTCCGAATATTCCATCTTTACATTAACATCTGATCTCATCTGCAGTCCTCCTAGTAATAATTCATCTAAATCATAACCAAAACAGATAAGGGAAAGGAAACCGTTGATGAGTACCAGTAGACCATTCCGAAAGCACCAAAGCACTGCTGTCTGCTGGATAATATACCATAATGAAATCCTGCTTTGAAAAATTCCAAACAGATAAATAATTCTGACCACACAAATCATATCTGTTGTTATTATAATAGCACTCGAACGTTTGTTCGTCAATATTTATTTTTGTCGTTTTAAATGACACGTTTTCGTTTTTACTATTATTTTTATTCTTGTACATGCTTTTATGGTTGACATCTCCATTCGCACCTGTTATCATTATACCAGCTCAAATAATCAGCCAATATTAAGCATAATAAATGTGATAAATAATAACATTTGGAGACTAATTATGAAAAAATTATCTATAACAAAAATGTCTGATACTATCATCAGCAAAAGAAAAGAAGCAAAAATGACCCAGGTACAACTTGCAGAAGCTACCGGAATCAACAGAGGTATGATCAGCCGTTTGGAAAGCTGTGATTATACACCTTCTATTGATCAGTTACAGGCCATCGCAGAAGTACTTCATTTTGAAGTAGTTGATTTGTTTGAAGATGACAAGCCTGTTGTACAAAAACCTGTCCTTGATAAAAAATATAATATTGCAGTTGCCGGTACAGGTTACGTAGGATTATCCATAGCAACACTTCTTTCCCAGCACAACCATGTAACTGCAGTTGATATCATCCCGGAAAAAGTAGATCTCATCAATAACCGTAAATCTCCTATCCAGGATGAATATATTGAGAAATATCTTGCAGAAAAAGTACTTGATTTAACAGCAACACTTGATGGCGAAACAGCCTATAAAAATGCTGATTTTATCGTTATTGCAGCACCAACTAATTATGACAGCAAGAAGAACTTTTTCGATTGTTCTGCAGTAGAATCTGTTATTGAATTAGTATTAAAAGTAAATCCGGATGCAACCATGATTATCAAATCTACGATTCCAGTCGGATACACAGAATCTGTAAGGAAGAAGTATAACACTAAAAATATTATCTTCAGCCCTGAATTTCTTCGTGAATCAAAGGCTCTTTACGATAATCTGTATCCATCAAGAATTATTGTATCCTGCGATGAAGATTCCAGAGAAAAAGCTGAAATCTTTGCAAAACTTCTTCAGCAGGGTGCTGTCAAAGAAAATATCGACACTTTATTTATGGGATTTACAGAAGCCGAAGCAGTTAAACTTTTTGCCAATACTTACCTTGCCCTTCGTGTCTCCTACTTCAATGAATTGGATACATATGCAGAATCCAAGGGATTAAATACACAGGAAATCATCAATGGTGTCTGCCTGGATCCACGTATCGGTTCTCATTACAATAATCCAAGTTTTGGATATGGTGGATATTGTCTGCCGAAGGACACAAAACAGCTCCTGGCAAACTTTAATGATGTGCCGCAAAATATGATTTCTGCTATTGTAGAAAGTAATAGAACTAGAAAAGATTATATTGCAGATAAAGTACTTGAAATGGCCGGTGCATATGAAGCTAACAGTTCATGGGATCCAAGCAAAGAAGGCGAAAAAGTCATTGGTGTATACCGTCTGACTATGAAGAGTAACTCCGATAACTTCCGTCAGTCTTCTATCCAGGGTGTCATGAAGAGAATTAAAGCAAAGGGCGCTAAAGTTATTATTTATGAGCCAACTTTGGAGAATGGAGAAACATTCTATGGTTCAGAGGTAATAAATGATCTGAAGAAATTCAAAAAGAAAAGTCAGGCTATCATTGCAAACAGATATGATTCCTGTCTTGACGATGTAAAAGACAAAGTCTATACAAGAGATATTTTCAAGAGAGATTAAAAACAGAACGGAGAAAAATACTATGAATCATATAGATTTAAAGAATAAAACAATATTTGTTACAGGTTCTGCCGGATTTATCGGCAGTAACCTCGTTCTTGAACTTTTAAGAACACAATCTCCAATCAATATTATCGGACTTGATAATATGAATGATTACTATGATGTAAATATTAAAGAATGGCGTTTACAGGAAATCGAAAAATGTGTTTCCGAACATTCTGACTCTACCTATGTTTTCTATAAAGATGATCTTGCTAATAAAGCAATTATCGACAAAATCTTTGCCGAGCATAAACCGGATATCGTTGTAAATTTAGGTGCTCAGGCCGGTGTGCGTTACTCTATCACAAATCCAGATGCTTATATCCAGTCCAATATGATTGGCTTTTATAATATTCTGGAAGCCTGCCGTCATTCCTATGACAATGGAGACAAAGGAGTAGATCATCTTGTATATGCCTCTTCATCTTCTGTCTATGGTACAAATAAAAAGGTGCCTTACGGTACTGACGATAAAGTAGATAATCCAGTTTCGCTCTATGCAGCCACAAAAAAATCAAATGAACTGATGGCTCATGCATATAGTAAGCTCTATAATATTCCTTCCACCGGACTTCGTTTCTTCACTGTATACGGACCAGGCGGCAGACCAGATATGGCTTACTTCGGATTTACGAATAAACTGCTCAAAGGTGAAACCATTCAAATTTTTAACTATGGTAATTGCAAACGTGATTTCACATATGTTGATGATATCGTAGAAGGTGTGAAACGTGTTATGCAGGGTGCACCGGAAAAGAAAAATGGCGAAGATGGCCTTCCAATTCCACCTTACGCTGTTTACAACATCGGAAACAGCAATCCTGAGAACTTGTTAGATTTCGTAACTATTCTTCAGGAAGAACTCATTCGCGCAGAAGTGCTTCCTGCAAATTATGATTTTGAAGCTCATAAAAAACTGGTAGCTATGCAACCTGGTGATGTACCGATCACTTATGCTGATACATCTGCACTTGAAAGAGATTATGGTTTTAAACCAAACACGAGTCTCAGAACAGGACTCCGCCAGTTTGCTGAATGGTATAAAAAATTTTATAATATATAATTTTTAAGCTGGAGAGTCAATATCACACCTCTCCAGCTTTCTTCAATTTATACCACTTCAAAGAATGTATCCGGATGTTTCGGATCAAAAATCTCATTACATGTCATTACTGTAACTAAATTCTCTGTTTCGGAAAGATTGATAATATTGTGCGTCCATCCCGGAATCATATAAATTGCCTCAATCTTATCTCCACTCACTTCAAATTCTACTGTTTCACCTGTATTAATATTTCTCTCTTGAATCAAACCATGTCCCTGTACAACAATAAACTGTTCCCATTTAGAATTATGCCAATGCTGTCCTTTTGTAATACCCGGTTTACTAATATTGATAGAGACCTGTCCACAATCTACTGTATGTACCAATTCCGTAAAGCTACCTCTATCATCACAGTTCATTTTCATTGTATACTTAAATTTATCAGCAGGTAAGTATGTCAGATAAAGAGAGAACAGCTTCTTTGCAAATGAACCCCCTGGGCATTTCGGCATCATCAAGTTAATTGGCTGTTGTTTAAACTGTTCTAATAAATCTACAATCTCCCCTAATGTTGCCTTATGTGTTACTGGTACGCAACAATATCTTCCATCACTTTTCAGAACTGTTTCTACTCCATCAAATTCACAATGCTGTTCTTTTCCTTCCAGCAAATCAAACATTCCTTCAACCAGATCATCAATGTAAAGAACTTCAAGCTCTGTGCTTCTGTCGTTTACTGTAAATTCTTCGTCATTTGCCACAGCCCAGCAAAATGTTGAGATTGCAGAGTTATATTTCGGGCGGCTGTGTCCCATCAGGTTCACAAAACGATATACATATACCGGAGCACCTGTCTCTTTTCCATAGTCAAAGAATAACTCTTCTCCTGCCTTTTTACTTCTTCCGTATTCACTGTTTCCAAAACGACCTGCTAAAGTAGCCTGAACAGAAGAGCTTAACATAATTCCCGCTTTATTTTCATGCTTCTTTAATGTATCCAAGAGTTGTGAAGCGAAGCCAAAATTCCCCTTCATAAAATCCTCTGGATTTTCCGGGCGGTTTACTCCAGCAAGATTAAATACAAAATCTGCCTTAGCACAATATTCATCCAGTTCTGCTTCTGTACTATTCAGATCATATTCAAAAATCTCATCAATATGAATATCTGGCCTTGTCTTATTTTTTCCATCTCTTATGTTTTTTAAATTATTCACAAGCGCAGTTCCTACCATGCCTTTTGCACCAGTAACTAATATATTCATAATATTAATACCTCCAACATTAAATAAAAAACGGACTCGGTGCAGTTCCAATATAAGCACCTGCCCGTCTCTTCATTTACAACTCTACTGTTCTTTTCTCCAAACCATCTTATTAACAACGTTTACATATCCTTGAATAATACGAACAACCTTCATGGATACTGTTTCATCTACATAATCTGGACACGGCTTTCCAAGCACACCTTTCTGTTTCATCTCAATTGCCATATCTGTTGCATTTAAAAGCTCTTTTGTAGTAATACCTGCCAAAATGAAATCACCAGCTTCCAATGCTTCCGGTCTCTCTGTTGATGTACGAATACAAACAGCTGCAATTGGATGCCCAATAGAAAGATAAAAAGAACTTTCTTCCGGTAATGTGCCTGAATCTGATACAATAGCTAGAGCATTCATCTGCAGACAGTTATAATCATTAAATCCTAATGGCTCATTCACCCTAACTCTCGGATCAAGTTTAAATCCACTCTTTTCCAATCTATTCTTGCTTCTTGGATGACAAGAGTAAAGAATTGGCATATCATATTTTTCAGCAAGTGCGTTGATTGCCGTAAATAAACTTGTAAAATTCTTCTCAGTATCAATATTTTCTTCACGATGTGCAGAAAGAAGAATATATTTGTTGGGTTCGAGGCCAAGTCGATTTAATACATCTGAGGATTCTATCTTTTTAAGGTTTCCTCTTAATACTTCTGCCATCGGAGACCCTGTCATATATGTTCTTTCTTTTGGCAAGCCTGTATCAGCAAGATATTTACGTGCGAATTCACTATAACACAAATTCACATCTGAAATCACATCTACAATACGTCTGTTTGTTTCTTCTGGAAGACACTCATCTTTACATCTGTTTCCAGCTTCCATATGAAAAAGCGGAATATGTAATCTCTTTGCGGAGATTGCTGATAAACAAGAATTTGTATCTCCTAAAACTAAATATCCATCCGGTTGTAACTCACTTAAAAGTTCATAACTTCTTCCTAAAATGTTGCCGCATGTTACGCCAAGATTATCCCCTACAACCGGGACAAGAATATCCGGTCCAAAGTTTCCCTCATTATTCTTTAATTCAAAATCTTCCCAGAATACAGTACTTAAATTTTTATCCCAGTTTTGATTGTAATAAATAACACATGTATCAAAATATTCTCTGCATCTCTTGATTACTGCTGCAAGACGAATAATCTCCGGACGAGTCCCAAGCCCAATACACAGCTTTGTTCTTCCATTATTCTTCCATTTAAAATTATACTCCATATTTTCCCTCCATTCCAGAATCACAGACATATTTTTATTCTTCTGTAAGTCTTTCCTGAATATAAGCAAGTTTTGCAACCGTTGCTTTTGTTTCTTCCAGATTTAGTAATCTCGTATTATTACTGTTAAACTCTGTAAGTGTATTTCTCTTTGCATCACCGTCTTTAAAATACTTATCATAATTCAATCCACGATTATCTGCAGGAACGCGATAAAAATTGCCCATATCTATTGCCTTAGCACACTCCTCATTAGTTAACAATGTTTCATACATTTTTTCTCCGTGTCGGATACCGATAACTTTAATTTCTTCCTTTTTACCACCAAACAACTCACAAACAGCCTCTGCCTGAGTCTGAATTGTACATGCTGGAGCTTTCATAATCAAAAGATCTCCATTCTCACCATTTTCAAATGCAAAAAGCACAAGGTCAACAGCCTCATCCAAAGACATAATAAATCGAGTCATAGACGGTTCTGTAACAGTAATTGGATTTCCTGCTTTAATCTGATCAATCCAAAGCGGAATAACTGATCCACGGGAACACATTACATTTCCGTAACGTGTACAACAAATTTTAGTTTTTCCAGACATACGACTTTTTGCTACCGCTACTTTCTCTTCAATAGCCTTTGTAATACCCATAGCATTAATTGGATATGCCGCCTTATCTGTAGAAAGACAAATGACTGCTTCTACACCTTCTTCTATCGCTGCCGTTAAAACATTCTCTGTTCCCATAACATTCGTCTTTACTGCTTCCATTGGGAAAAATTCACAAGACGGAACTTGCTTTAGTGCTGCGGCATGAAATATGTAATCCACTCCATGCATTGCATTCTTACAAGATTGAAGATCTCTTACATCTCCAATATAAAATTTTATCTTATCAGCTACTTCTGGCATCTTTACCTGATATTCATGACGCATATCATCCTGTTTCTTTTCATCCCTTGAAAAAATTCGAATTTCACCAATATCTGTTTTCAAAAAGCGATTCAATACTGCATTTCCAAAAGAACCTGTTCCACCAGTAATCATTAATGTTTTTCCTTTAAATAAACTCATCATTTTCTCCTTGTATATTAATAAATTTTTATAAATCTCTATTTTTTCATATGCAACAAAGTTTTAATGTATAATTTTAATTCTTTTTACTATAGATTTTACTAATCCTCTTTCATACTCATTCATTCCTCTAAAATACATTCCTAAGCAAAAAACAATCGTCATAACAAATATATTTACTGCTAACGATAACCATCCACTATACATAAAGTGCTTAACTATTTCACCTGAAAATATAGAAATAATAATACATGGAATTATTCCTTTCAATATTCCATAATAATATTTTAAGATGTTTATCTTTAACTTGTGTTGAAAAATAATATTCATTACAATAATATCACCTAAAACCAAAGAAATAAATGTTCCAATTGTTGCTCCGATTAACGGTTTCCATTTTATTAATACTGCTGTAATAAGTATGTTGCATAACACTATTATTATTTTTAAAATTGCCTGTTCTTTATGTTGATTTAAAGCCCAAAGTACTTGCGATCCAACCATTTCTGTCAAAACAAATAATTGCGCTGTCATTAAAATTATAGCCACATAAAAAGCATCCTTGTTATTTTCTCCTGCCCATAAGCAAATAAAATTTCGTCCATTCACAAAAAAACCACCCCATATAAATGCCAACACCATAAATATTATTCTTCCTATACGCACCATTTCATTGCGAATATCATTTTCGGAATGGCTTTTTTGAACTAAATTCACAATTCCTGGCATCAAAACCCCGGTAAATGCAGATCCCATGGATTGAAAGTAAGATACAATTTGTGTTCCAACTCCATATACTGCTAAAATCACCGCAGCCTCCTTAACCATAGCACCTATCATTATTTGATCTACAGTATTATTTATCTGTGTCGCAACCATTTGCAAAAGTATTAAGGACGAATATATTGTAACTTCTTTTATAAAACCAATATCAATTCCATTAAATATAGGTTTTAGTTTAAGCTTTATCAAAGTATACATAACAAAAAAAGTTCTACATAATATTGTCATTAATAAATTTACACATACAATCCCTATGCTCCGCATTCCACTTTTTAAAACAACTACTGTTAATAAAATTCTCAATACAATTTGAATAATCGAACTTCCTTTAGATGCCACAAAAGCTTCATACGCAATTAGCACATTTGCATAAGCTGCTGTTCCCAATGTAATCGCAGAGTTCACCATAGTTATTCCAAGTAACTTCTGTGCTAATAAAATTTCATTATGGGATAGTCCTTCTGCAAATGCGGTTGGAAATATCTTAATAATTATTAATCCAATAATCACAACTATAATTGCTATAACACCATAAAATATCGTTGCAACTCCTAGAAAACGTTCTTCCTGTAACTTATTGTTTTCTGCTCGATATTTTGCAATATAGCGGACTATTGCGTTTCCTATTCCCAAATCAAGTAATAGCAAATATGAATTAATAGCAGCTGCTAACTTGTATACGCCGTACTCTGCCTGTCCTAAAGTACTTATGATAAAAGGGGTCAATAATAACGTAGATAATATTTCAAAAATCATTAAGACATATGATAATACAACTCCAATACGTCTATTCATGATTATCGTCCTTTCGGTATTTAATAATCTTTGCTGGTACCCCCGCCACAATAGCATTTGATGGAACATAACCTTTTACTACCGACTGTGCTCCCACAATTGCTCCATCTGAAATAATTGATCCTTTTAAAATCTTTGCTCCTGCGGCAATCCATACGTCATTACCTATTTCTATCGGTGCAACCGTGTTAGGTTGATTTTGTATTAGCGTTCCTGCATTAGTACCATGATCTGTATCTATTATATAACTTAATGCCGCAATTTGTGTATGTGCACCAATTTTTACACCACCAGAGGCAGATGCATAAATTAACGTATTTGCTCCAATGCAAGTATAATCTCCAATCTCTACTGGACCATCTCCAAATATAGTTATATTATTAAACAAAATTACATTCTTACCAAACTTAACATTTGGATTTACAATATCAACAGATCCAAGAATTCTTAATGTTGAAACATCCGAATGTGTATACTCTGCTACAACTCTTTTCCTATATATTTGGCATGTTTTATCTATACATTTCTTTACTAATAATGCTATTCCCATAATTCTTTCTTCCTAATCTTATTATTAACATATTCAAATGATCAATTCTATCAATCTGAATTAACTACATTGCTTTTAATAATTTTAATATTTCATTTTCAAATTCCACCGATAAATCTCTTATTCGTTTTCGGCAATCAACATCTCTTTCTCTACCTGCATATAATATTGCATCTGCAATTTCCTTTGGATCTTGTTTCTCATAATAAGTACATAAATCTCCAATCGCAGACATTTCCACAACAGGAATCTTTACCGTTACTACCCGGAGACCATTCGAAAGATACGACAATATTTTACTTGGAAAAGATGTATCATTAAATTCTGCTTCTGGATTTTGTGTGCTCAATCCAATATCACATCTTTGTAAAAATCTAATATAATCATCACCTGAAAGCACTCCTTCATAGGTCACCTTGGCTTTCGTCTTCTCTGATACTTTTCTAATTTGTTCCGTAATTTCTTCTTTGTCTTTCGCTGAACCAAATCCCAAAATATGAAGATGATAATTTTCAGGTAAAAATTCAGCTGACAATATTGCAGCTAAAGCACCACCTTTTCTTTGGTCTAGCGTTCCTGCATATACACAATGCACTATAGATTCGCTGTCATCAAACGAATTATTATTTATTTCTTCCTCTACGTGATAGGTTCCATATATAATAGCAGATGGACGATTTTCAGTATTAACTTTTTTATTTAGTAATTCTGTTGGAAAAACGAATGCATCTGCATATCCAAAAAATAATTTTTCTTTCTTTTTTAGTTTTTCATCTTCAGATACATCTCCATATATTTCTTCAACTTCTAAAATCATTTTAAATTTCTTTATACACTTCACTAATTTAAAAATCTCTTGATAATGTGTGGAATGATATAAGTATATCACGTCTCCTTTTTCAATATTTTTCAATAAAAAGAAAAATATTTTTATCGGATCAAAAAATAAATGAAATATTTTCAGTACAATATTATCTCGAGGATATGCACTCATGTAATAAACATGGCATATTCCTTCATTTTTTTTACATGCACATTGTCTTTTTTTACTTTCTGTACATAATGACAATACTGAAAATTTTTCCTTTACAGAATTAAAAACAGAAAATATGTAATCCAATTTATTTTTTGAAGAAAGATAACACGGCCCTCGATTATCCAAATCATTTGTATAAAAAGCAATAACTTTCATCTCTATTCTCCCTGTCTTGTTGCTTCATATAGTAATTGTCTATGATTTAATAGTTCATCTTCTGTAAATCTCATTTTTATTTTTTTTGCTGGATTTCCAGCAAAAATTGTATACGGTTCTACATTTTTTGTTACAACGCTCCCTGCTCCAATAATTGCTCCTTCTCCAATTGTTACACCAGACAAAATTATGGCGTTAGCTCCAATCCATACATCATCTTCAATAATTATTGGCATATCATCCCCATTTTTTTTTGATACAGAATCCATATACTTACCAACCACGCTAAAAATATGATTTCCACCATGAATATTAACACCTGGTCCAAACATTACATGCTTCCCAATAATTATTTCTCCATGTACAGATTGGACAATGCAATTAGGACCAAAATAAACATTATCATTAATACTAATTGTAGAATCTGTAAAAACGCATCCTCTACTAATATATACATTCTTACCACAAACTTTAAATTTACTTTTATGATATATCATCTCACACTTATTAAAAAATCGATTAATAAAATGTATTATTTTGCCTATACATAAAAACATTACATTTTCCTCTTTCCGTAATAAATTAATATCTAAATATATATCCCCATTTTTCTTGTTACATATATCATAGATCCTATTTATTTTCTATCTATCAACTCCAAATATACTTGGTCTAATTGCTTCATGATTTTTTCTGCCGAAAATTTTGATATTATTTTTCTTCTTGCATTATGTCCATATTCTTTTCGTAATTTTTCATCATTTTTCAAACGATTTATAGCTGTCGCAAACCCTCTTACATCTAAATTATCAACTAAAATTCCACAAGTACCATCTACGATTTCTGGTATTCCACCTACTCTTGTAGCTATTAATGGTAATCCATGTACTCCTGCTTCTTGTAATGATATACATAATGTTTCATGCTTTGTACAAATAATAAATATATCTGCCGCATCTAGAATATTATCAATATCTGTACGATATCCTAATAAAAACACATTTTTCGACATATCTTCATTTATTACTGTTTGTTCCATATGTTTTCTATATTCACCATCTCCAGCTATTACAAAAACTATATCTTTAACATCTTTGAATTTTTTTATAACCTGAAGGAGTATATCATACCCCTTATCTGCAACAATTCTTCCAGTTGAAACTACAACAATATCAGTATCTTTTATTCCTAATTCCTGCCTTAATGAATATCCATTATTCTTTTGAACCATGCTATTGGATGGAATATTATATATTGTGCCAATCATTTTCTTTGCATATTTGCATACAGGCCATGATGTTACATAATCACTCACACCATAAACAATATCTGCATGCTTTACAGTACTTTTCTCCAAAAAAGCAATAACAACTTTCCATAATTTGTTAATTCCGCAAGCTTCTAATTCACTTCCATGAATCGCTAAAAGAATTTTTATTCCTGACATTTTACATGCAATCATTGCTACAAATCCTTCTAATTGTAGGCCAACAATATGCATTGCAACAGCTTTTTCCTTTTTTATATTACTTATAAGTTCTTTCATTCCTCTAGGCGAAAATAATACACGGGATCTTGGAAAATAAAATGGCTTTAACTCATACTGCGTTGAATTAATACTTTCTAAAATTCGTTTGTGGCTTGTATAAGGTCCTCCATTTTCTCCGCCTTTCTTAAATGCAATTAAAATAACCGGACGCCTTTCGTTTTTCATATCAATTTACTCCTGTTTTTCTTTTTCATTTATATTATCCACAAAATATAACGCTATATAACACATTACAAAAGCAGATGTAGCCTCCAAATTATTAGAAACCATAAGAACTACAAAAGAAATTACAATTGGAATAGTATACTCATATTTTTTAATTCTCTTTTTATAAAAAAACGGTTTTAAAACAAGTAAAAAATATATACATCCTAATGGTATTCCCCAAAGCGCAAAAGTGTCAATAAACGTTGAATGCTCACCAAAATTTATCTCTCTTGAAAATAAGAGCATTCCTGTTAATGGATTCTGAGAAAATGCATCTATACTCTTTTGTAACACTGGCAAACGATCTCCTGAAAATTCCTTAAATATAGATTGTATAATTCCATCTGAGGTAGAAAAAATTTGTGCGATACGTCCTGATTCCGGTATTAGTAAACTGATTAAATATTCTACTCCAGATAAAATTGGTCCTAAAAAAAGAAACACAGAAATAATTAAAATTAAAATTTCCAATAAACGCTTTTTCAATGTTGTTCTCTTAAACAACAAACTTAATATTGCCCCAAACAATGAAATTATTACTGCCGTCATATAATTAGCTTTATAAATCGTCAAAATGTATAGTCCCCATACTAACGACATCCATTTTGCTTCTCTGTTTTTAATATTATTGACTATATAAGAAAATATCATAACACTTGCCAAGGATATTGCATAAATAAACATATATCCTCCAACACCCATTGCTTGATATCCGGCATTATCATCAACTTGTCTTGAGGCATATGGGAATTGAGAACATACCAATAAGGTCTGTAATGCTACTACAACAGACCAAACTATGAGCATTCTTATTAAATAAACAGGTATTTGCGAATTTTTTGTAGCATCATACAGCATAGGATATAACAACAGTCCGGAAATAAGCAAATATCTATTAGCATATATTACATTTCCGCTAACAAGTGGAAAAATATACATTAGAACAACTATTGCAATACATAAAATATATTCTTTTTTGATTTTTGTACCATTCAAAACCTTTATAAATGCTGCAGTCAAACAAATAAAAAACAATATAAAATACAGCTGTCTTTGATAACCTGAAAGCATTATATGTGGAGAAGCATTTGCAACAGCAAGAATGCTTAATAGAAACGCAATAACTATTTCTTTAAAAGTTTTTGCTGAAATGCTCATTCTATCACTTCCTCCCAATCTTTATTATCTGAAACTACCATTAATTCTTTTCAGTTTAAATTTATTTAAGTACATCTTCAACCCATGTAGCAAAGGTATTTTTATAATTTCTATAATCAAACATATTTTTATTATAGAAATTATTTTTTCTCTTTAATTCAATCACATTTTTATCTAATATAGATGTTAAAGTAACATTATTATCCACAATATATCCACAATTTAATTTCTCAATATATGACTTCAAATCTCCTGTATCAGTAGTTATTACCGCAGTTCCGCACGAAATAGCTTCGACAAATTTTGTAGAAAATCCAGCCATTGTTACACGATTTTTTTCTCTCAAAAAAACAATATAATCTGAAGATAACAATACTTTCAAAGACTCTGTATGTGGCACTCTCCCCATAAAAATTATAGATCCATTCAGATTTTCTAATTTTTTTTCTGCATCTGGGCAGATTTTTATAAATTGCTCTCTTGTTGCTCCGACTATTCTTAAAACAATATTATCTTTATTGCACGAATCTCCAATTGCATCAATAATTGGCAAAAATATTTCTTTGCTTCTCCCTAGATTACCGGTATATACAAGATTCAATTTCTTAGAATCGAAATCATACCGCTCTTGTTTCCACATCTCATTTTCTTTATCAACAAGTGGAGGTATAAATATTACATTTTTACATCTTTTATAGTAGTTACACAAATATTTACTTATTGCAATAATTCCATCAAGCTTTTTTTGTGTGTATCTCATTCTAAAAAAAGAATCCCCAGCGCTTAAAATATTCATTGGAAAATTATAATCTTTTCCTGAATACCATTCTGTACAATCTGAAATAATTTTGATATTATTCTGTTTACAATAATTAATTAGTTTAAGCATCGCAATAGCTGGATAATTATAAACAATTACAATATCAATATCTTGTATCCTTTGAATTAAATTAATAATATTATTTATAGATGTCATTTTTTTCAATAATCCGGTAAATCCTGCAGGTCTTAAAAATGACCATACTTTAAACCCCATGACATCATGTTCAGTCTCTAACAGTTCATGCGAACATTCTTTCTGTTCGTCTAAAAAAAAGACTCTATTACCGGCTTCTCTAAGTGCCATTGCATTACTAATTACTCTATTTGCCGCTGCATCTTTATCTGGCAATGAAAAAAATCCAATATATAATATATTTGCCATCTTACTCACTTCCTACAATTGACCTAATTTCTTCAAAATATATGTCGGTTACAATATTTCGATCAAATTCTCTTTCCATTTTTTTTCTGGCTTCTTTTCCCATCTTTTCTTTTTGTTCAAATGAAAGTTCAAGAAACTGTTCAACCTTTTCTATCAACGATTGAACATCATTTACATTGCAAACATATCCCGTAACACCATCCGTAATTCCATCCATCACTCCTGGAACAGCAGATCCAATGCAAGGTCTTCCTACAGAACTATGTTCAAGTATTGTATTGGTCATTCCTTCATATTCACTTACGTGAATGCACAAATTTGATTCTGCAACCCTCGAATACATATCCTTAACAACGCCACAATAATTTACAATTCCTTTTTGCTGAAGTTCATCAATAATCGGTCTATATTGCTCGTCATCATAATCACCAAAAATTCTAAATTCCGTATATGGATATTTTTCCTTAATATACTTAGCACACGCTATATATTCTTCAATACCTTTAAACTTTACAATTCTTGCTACATAATCAATAACTATTTTTCCATTATTATACGGATATTCTGTATATGGATATTTTTCCAGATCTACTCCTGATCCCGGCAAAAGACGATAATGAGTTTTATTTTTCAACAAAGCCTGCGTATAGTCTCTTTCATAGCTATTTTGATACATAATACAATTAGCCTTATTCTCTGATATTTTATATAGGATTTCTACTATAGCAATCAGTAATGAATTTCCTTTCATAACACCTGCATTATTGACAATGTAAGGTATATGCAGCCTCTTGCATAAATAGCTTGGATAATAAGATGTTTTTCCGTTATAAGTCAATACTAAATCTGGCTTTTCTGCAATCAGAATTTTCTTTATATCTCTTAACAACCTCAATTCTTCAAATACATTCATTCCTCTTCGATTTATATCAATATTTGTAAATCTAATCCCTTTTTCCGTAAAATAATCTATTTTTTCTCCATAAGGGCTTACTAGAAGAACATCATATCCTAAACTTTTCAACTTCAAAATAAATTCACTTCTAAAATTATAGAAGTTATAATCTTTGCACGAAAATAAAACTATTTTTTTCATTATTATCTTCCTTTTCTTCAATCTGCTTTATAAATTTTTTCTAGCGCAGTTGAAAACTCATATGGACATTTCCAATTTTTTGAACAAACCGGCATAGTACAGTAGTTGTCACCAAATACACTGCGAAGTGAATGGTTACTTTTATAAATCATTCTAATAAATGGATTAAAGACTGCTGTTAATACTATTTTTTTATGTTTGCAACTTGCGATTTTTTGAACTAGTTCATATGTACTGATTCTATGACTATCTCTCGGATATGTAATTTCATTCAAATCATTATCTATTGCGAACTTCAAAAAATCGCTTATATTTTCAACATATATGAAATCTCTAAAATTTCTGTATTTAGGAAATATTGGTGACTTCACTGCAAACTTTTCCAACTTTGGAAAATTGCCTTTATTTGTTTTACCATATATCATTGGTGGTCTAACAATACATATATGAAACTGGGGAGTTCTCAATTTTTCAAGTCTAATATCAGCCTCATATTTACTACGTTCATAAGGTGTAACCGGATGATATCCAAATTTTTCATGTTCTTCTCCCAATTCAATACCAAACACACCCATAGTTGAGATTTGAATAAATTGAGCCACACCTGAGTTTTTAGCTTTATTAGCTAAATCTAATGCCAAATCTCTATTCACCTCAAAATATAAAGATTCATCTATTTCATCAAATCTATGTACTATCGCACTAACATTAATTATTACTTTATACTCAGAAAAGGAAACTCTTTTCCAACCCTCGTGTGCATCAACAATATCCACATCATATCCATTGCTTTTTTCTAAATATTGTTTGACATTATTACCAAGAAAACTATGTTCGCCAATAATCAGAACTTTCATTTTTACCTCTTTACTTCAACCTATGCGCCGCTACTACCAACTCAGATATTTACCATCCACAGTTGTAAACATTTCCAGGTATCTTCTTTTCAATCTGGTTCCATATTTCACATCAATTTCAGGAAGATTTTCGCCTAAAAGATGTTTAACCTGAAGATATGGTAAATTCAATCCTCCTGCTGCAAAAATAGAAACTGTAGCATCAATTCTTGGATTAATCTCTAATAACCTACAACTTCCATCTTCTGCAAATTTAAAATCAATGCCTATATTTCCATCAAGCTTCAATTTTTTTACAACAGACTCAGCGATCCTATATGCCTCTTCATTTTTCTCAAGAACAGATTCTTGTGTGATACTCATTACCATAACTGGATTTCTTCTTCCTGCCATATAAAGTATATTTCCATTATCCGCAACAAGGTCTACATCATATTCATCTCCAGGTAAATACTCCATTACCATAAGTTCTGGAAATTCATCAGCTTCTTCCAAAGTTTTCTTCATATCTTCGTAAGAAATGAAAAAAGAATCCGGTTTTTCATATGCAAATATATGATATCTTGACTTGCTGGCATCTATAACACGTACACCACGAGCGCCACTACCTTCCGTCATTTTTACGCACACTGGTTTTTCTGGATATCCAACCGCCCTTATTGCCCGATCAAAATCATTCATAGATTTTATAACTGAATATTTAGATACAGGTATTTCATTCTCCTTCATAAAATCAAACAGCTTAAGTTTATTGTTTGCTACATTTAAATTCTCATCTCGTGTCATTGACACTTTAATCCCCGCATCATCAAAACGCTCAATATTATCCAAAAGTATCGGCAGTTCAGCAGACATTTGTGGAACAAAAATATCCACTTTTTCTTTCTTACAAATTTCAAGTATTGTGTCTGCATATGTAGGATCTTTTGCAGCCGGCACCATATAGAACTTGTCCACTAAATACTTATTTGTAGGATCAGAACTCATATCCCCACCTATTACAGTGATTTTACGTTCGCCATTATTTTTAAAACATTTTATAATTCCAGGTGCAAATTGTGATCCACTCGCACTCATCATTATTGTAATAGGTTCCATCATTAAACCTCCACAGTTTCAAACACATACGGAGCAAATATATCGTCTAATGTCTGCTCTCTTTTAATACATGTTACATTATCTTTTAATATCATATAAATCGGAATATCCGGATGAATAAAAGGCGGTTTATCTACTATTGAATATCCACCAACATTACAGATTTCTACTCTATCTCCAAGTGCCAGTTTGCCTTCAAATCCAGAATAAATCACATCCTGCTCTAAACACGTATATCCAACGAAATCAACATTTTCATACTGTTCAGCCTTTGGACTACTAACAATTCTCATTGGAACTTTCTTTAAGCCGCAAATTTCTCCAACATTATGAAAACTACCATCGAGCAATGCAAAATATTTACCACGGATTTCTTTTATATCTAAAACGCTCATAAAAATATGAAAATATTTAGAAACGATTGTTGTCCCTGGTTCTGTTATAAGCATTGGCTTTTTTACTTGATTTGAATAATATTTTGCCATTTCACCAGCAACTGCACTAGCATAATCCTTAAAAGAAGGAGTATGGCCAAATTGTTCTTGCAATTCCGGATCAAGTTTTCCATACATTCCACTTCCCAAATCTATGTACTGAAGATTATCTAATTTATATTCTTCTACCAGATTAAGCATCCCGATAATTCTGTTTTTCCATGATTCTAAATCCCTTGCTCGACTGATATGAAAATGCAAGCCCCTTACAGAAAGATTTTCAATCTTCTCAATTATATTTAAAGCATTTGCAAAATCACCATTTTCAATATCTAATCCGAATCTTGAGTGCAGACCATTACCAATATCAAAATTGACTCTTATTCCGATTTCAATTTTTTTATTTGAATGATTGTTCGCTATTTCACATACTTTTTCAAGTTCTCTCATATTGTCTACATTAAGTAGTCCTCCATTCAATAGACAATGTTCCAGCATCTCTCCCTTACCAGGACCGTTGTAGACAATGTGTTCCGGCAGAAAACCTATTTTTAACGCTAATTGGTATTCCATGTCAGACACAACTTCTGCATATCCACCCAGATTTTTAACAATATTGCAAACTGCAGGTGTATAATTTGTCTTAAAAGAATATGCAATTTGATAATTTTCATATACAGATTTCATCGTATTTTCCAAATCATGGTAATTATTTATAAATTCATCTGCATAAAATATATAATAAGGTGTTTTCAATTCTTCTATATCCATACTTTATTTCTCCATAAGCAATTACTTCACTTTAATCCCCATTGCTTCCCATTTATTTTTCTCTTCTAACGTAAATTTTTTATCAGAACGGTACTGATGCAACATCGGTCTGTCATCCGCACCATAATTATGCTTCATCCTCTTATATAAAATAATAAATGTATATATAATCACTTTAATATCCAAGATGAATGAAACGTTTTCCGCATAGTATACTTCATATTTAAGTTGAGTTTCCCAGTTACACTGGCATTCTCCACACAAACTATCTGGTGGAAGTAAGCCTCCCCTTACTTTATGCGCTACTCTTTCATTCTCTTCATAATACGGCAAATAAAATTTAGGCTGAGGACGAGGTCCTATAATTGACATATCTCCTTTAAAAATCATCAACAATTCTGGAAGTTCATCCAGTGATGTCGAACGGAGTGCAATTCCAAATTTAGTCAACCGCTGCTTTTCCGGCAGCAATTCTCCGTTTTCATCCTTTTCATTTGTCATAGAGCAGAATTTATATAATTTAAATATTTTCTCATCTTTTCCGATTCTATCTTGTAAAAAAAGGACTGGACTTCCCATCTGAATTCTCACAATAATTGCAATGATCAAGTAAATCGGCGACAAAACAATAATTGCAATACCTGAAAGAATAATATCCAACAAGCGTTTAATAAACAGTTTATACATTCTTTCTTACCCTCTCATAAAAGCACACTCAAATGCTTCTGCATAATTACATCCAGATTGAGATCCACGATATGCTGCAAGTCCTTCAATGGCTTCATTACTGCGTGGATGCGGATACGGTCTCATTACACCTTTATAAGCAGAAAGTGCTTTCAATTTGCACGCAACACCTTCTTTGCCAATTTCGACAAAATAGTTAGGCATAAAGCGATTTGCCGAACTATCAAATGACCACTCTGTACTTGAAGGTACTTCCATATATAAAAGCTGTTTCAATGGAGAAATATTTTCTCTTCGCTGAAATAAACGACTTGCTGCTTGAACTGCATATGTAGTCTGAACATGGTCATTATTTGTATCTGATGGATGATGTGTAATAATGGCTTCTGCATTCCAATCTTCAATACATTTTTCTATAAATTGAACAAGTTCCAAATGTGGAACAGTATTCATTTTTATATTTGGAAAATCCGCATGATACGTTTTCTCTACATTAATAATATCAAGGGCTTCCTGCTCATCTGCAGATAATGTAGAGGATAAATCTTTCCTTGCAGCTGCTTGACTAACTCATAATAGCCACTGCAACTTTATGGCCCTCTTTAACTAATTTATGTATCGTTGCTCCTGCACCGAGCACTTCATCATCAGGATGAGCTACAACAACTAAATAATTCATTTCCCTTTTCTCCCTTACTTTTAGCGTCAACTTCCATTTCAACTCAATTACTTAACTCTTGCAGATTCATATCCTAGAACAACTTCACCTGCTTCAAGTTTTCTGTAATCATCTACTTTTGCTCCTGCCTTGACAATTGCTCCAGAATTTATGTGACAGAATTTTCCTATCAGCACATCATGATCAACAATAGCACCCACACTGATTATTCCACCTTCTGAAATTTGAGTATGTGCATTCACAATTGCTTTTGGCTCAATGATTGTTCCTTCTTTAATTTTACAAGATCTGCTCACATATGCTGATGGATGAATAAGAACTGGAATATTGAACCCTGTTTTCTTTAATATAAGAATGATATTTTCTCTGATTTCATTATTTCCAATACCTACAAAGGCATCTTCATATTGATTTTTATATTTTTCTATATCCGAAATTTTTCCAATAGCTATTTCACTATTATCATCAATAAAATCAATTTTCGAATATCCCAAATCCATTGCTATCTCAGCTACTACTTGCCCATGTCCACCAGCACCTATAATCAGCAATTTTCTATCCACGTTTTTCTCTTCTCTCTATTTATAAGTTTTTTACGCAGGATAATATGTTGAAACCACTTTTTCCACTCTTTCTTTCATATCATCCTTATTCTTATATGCCGCTTCCAGAAGACCATCCAGTTGCTCCAAAAACTCTTCAATATCAAATGGAATCGGGCAACCGATATGAATTAAATCATTTTTCGTTTTCTTTAAGCCCTCATCAGCCATTAATTTTTCCTCGTATAACTTCTCACCTGGCCTCAGACCTGTATAAGTCAACTGAATATCAACATCTGGTGTATATCCAGATAAACGAATCAGATTTCGAGCTAATGTATCTATTTTTACAGGTTCTCCCATATCAAGCACGAAGATTTCTCCTCCTTTTGCGTAAGTTCCCGCAAGAAGAACAAGACTTACCGCTTCTGGAATTGTCATAAAGTAACGGATGATATCCGGATGAGTAACTGTTACCGGTCCGCCTGCTTCAATCTGTCTTTTAAAAATCGGAATAACTGAACCATTACTTCCCAATACATTACCAAATCGCACTGCAACAAATTCTGTTTGTGCTGTTTTCAGCGCCTCTACAACTTTCGGTGCCGTAATCATATCTTTCATTTCATGTGTAAAGAGCTGTGGCACTTCATATGCCTTCCCTTCTTTCACCTTAGCTGCAAATGCCTGAATAACCATCTCACACAAGCGCTTGGATGCACCCATGATGTTCGTTGGATTAACCGCTTTGTCTGTACTGATCAGTACGAATTTTTTACATCCATGAGCCATTGCTGCAAATGCTGTTTTGTAAGTTCCCAGTGCATTATTCTTAATTGCTTCGCACGGGCTGTCTTCCATTAATGGTACATGTTTGTGTGCTGCAGCATGATATACGATTTCTGGTTTGTACTTTTCAAATACCTGGAACATTTTTCTACTGTCACGCACAGAACCAATAATGGTATCTAACTTCATTTCCGGGTATTTCTTCTTTAATTCTAATTGAATGTCATAAGCATTGTTTTCATAAATATCGAAAAGAATGAGGTGTTTTGGCTGATGTGATGCAATCTGTCTTGCTAACTCTGAACCAATAGAACCGACACCAGTAATCAAAACAACCTTTCCTTTGATATACTCAAATACCTCTGTCATATCTGGCTTAATCGGATCTCTGCCCAGTAAATCTTCAATCTGCACCTGCTTCATCTTACTAACAGTTACCTGTCCAGTATATAACTGATACATTCCTGGCAGATTCATAAGTTCACAAGCTGTTTCACTGCAAACCCGCAGGATATCTCTTTTATCTTCTGGTCTTGCACTTGGAATCGCCATATAGATTTTCTGAATTTCAAATTTTTCTACAGCTTCCAGGATTCTGTCTCTACCACCAAAGACTGGAACATCATCTATGTATCTTCCCCACTTGTTCGTATTATCGTCTATAAAGCAGGCTACTTTCTCATTTGTCTCTTTCGATGCTTTCAGATCACGATAAATCATCTGACCGGCAGAACCAGCTCCAATCAACATGACTTTCTTTTCATACTCACTCTTATTGCTTCTTCCTCTTAAAAGAAGAATAAAACGATATGAAAAACGAATTCCCAAAGTCAAGCTGAACTGACAAACAATGCCTATCAAATAATAGGAAACAGGCATTCTCTGCACGAATACAGTCAATGCTACAATATAAACAATGCCACTAATTGCAGTTGCCACACTCACTCTTAAAAGTTCAGTGTAACTCGCAAACCGCCAAATGCTTTTATACAATCGCATAAACCAGAACAGTACCACACAAAAACCTGCATAAAGCAAAATACTTTTATAGTATGCATGGAGATATTGTTTTTCTATCATGCTAAATCTAAAGTCGAATCGAATCAGCAGCGCTGCACAATATGACACTACAACAGCCACGAAATCATATATCATCAATAATAAAGTGACCACTTCCCAGTGTTCCATTTTTCTCATTTTACAAGAATTTCTACTCATATTCTCCCCTCTATCATCTCGACATATTTGTTATTTATTATCAAAAGGTTCTCTTTTAAATGCGAGATATTTTCCTTTAATTTTCATATTCATATACAATTTCTTTTTTAACACAACAAATAGCCTGTATACGTCTATGTGAAGTACGGCAGGCTACTAAGTCTAAATGCATGTTATTCTATCTTGTCTTGTTTCAATAGGTTAAAAAGAAACATTCAAGAGTAAATCTCTGTATTTTCATATAAAATAGCTTTCGATCTTAAGCCCATTATTCAAAAACAACATAGAAACATTCGACTTAGAGACTCTGCTATCCCATTGAAAAACAAAGGTTCTCACTGGTTGTCCCTATTATATCTTTAAGCCCAGTATACTCGATTTTTATATCAACATCCGGTTCATAACCAGATAATTTAATTAAATTTTTTGCCATATCAGCTATTCTTACTGGCTCACCCATATCTAAAATAAAAATTTCACCACCCTTAGCATAGGCACCTGCTTGAAGAACTAACGATACTGCTTCAGGGATTGTCATAAAATAACGAATTATATCAGGATGGGTCACTGTTACAGGTCCACCTTCTTTAATTTGTCTTTTAAATATTGGAATTACCGAGCCATTCGAACCTAGAACATTGCCAAATCTTACAGCAACGTATTCAGTTTGTGATCTTTTATTGTAAGTTTGAACAATCATTTCACATAACCTTTTTGTAGCACCCGTCACATTAGTTGGATTGACTGCTTTATCAGTCGAAATCAAAATAAATTTTTGTGCATTATATTTATCTGCAGCTCGAGTAACATTTAATGTTCCAAAATAATGTTCCAAAAACATTATTTTTTATTGCCTCATTCAGCGAATCTTCCATCAAAGGAACGTGTTTATGTGCAGCCGCATGATAAACAATATCAGGATGATAAATCTCAAATAATTTATTGACCTTGACTTCATTTCTTACAGAAGCAATTAAAGTCTCTAAATTAAGTTCTGGATAATTATGCTTTAATTCTAATTGAATATCATAAGCATTATTTTCATAAATATCTACAATTATTAATTGTTTTGGTTTATTTGCAGCAATAATTCACTACCGATTGATCCGCCCCCACCTGTTACCATAACAACTTTATCGGTTACATAGCCCATAATATCAGCTAAATTAACTTTTATTGGATCACGTCCTAATAATTCTTGAATCTCAACCTCTTTTAAATCAGAAATATGAACATCTTCATTAATAAACTGATATATTCCAGGCAACTTTTTTAACTTACATTTTGTTTCTTTACATATATTAAAGATATCGATTAAATCTCTTTTACTTGCTGAAGGCATCGCTACCATAATTTCTTCTATCTTATATTTATTTACAGCTTCAATGATCTTATCACGACCACCATATATTGAAACCCCATGAATTGTTCGATTCCATTTACTTGGCTCATCATCAATAAAACAAATAACTTCTTTATAGATACTCTTTGAACCTAAAATCTCCTTATAAACTTTTTCCCCAGCAACTCCGGCACCAATAATCATTACTTTTTCTAAAGGTCGTTGCTCTTTTCTTCCCCTTATATTATGACGCGCCGCATATAACCTAATAAAACGATAAATAAATCGACTTCCCCCAACCATCAATACTAATAATAAAAAGTAAATAAAATAACAACTTCTTGGTAATGGATTTCCAGTCAATTCACATATTAAGATATTTGCTATGGCACTCATAATCGACGCAAATATAATATTTTTTAGTTCAATTATCGATGCAAACTGCCATAAACTATGATATAGACGAAAAGTAATAAAGATTGCTAGTCCAATTAATATCATTGAACCAATCAATATATTTACTCTATGTAGATACTGAGACTCAATAGGTCCATTGAATCTCAATAATAAAGATCCATATGCAGCAATTATAATGCTAATAACATCAAAACTAACTAAAAATATTCGTCTAATATTCAGTTGCGTCTTTTCTCCCAATCTTTTCATTCTGTTCTATCTCCCTTCTAGAAACTCAGAAAAGTAACTACTTATCATTTCTCGATTTTCTAAAATCATTTAACATTCTTTTTTTAAGCATGATAAAAGATTCTATCAAATATACAAGGTAATTATGATTAATTTAAGACAATAAATCAAGTGATTTTCCATATTTTCTCTATTTTATTACAATTACCGACAATATCCATCATAAATTTAATCTTATTTTCATTCTTTTTTTTAAATTTATAAAATAACAACTCTGTCACACATTCTATTTTAACATTTTTCTACAATAAATATTAATTTTTATTGGTAATTTCTTGCATTTTATCCGCTTATAAAGGATAATACGTTTTGGAATAGTTTTATTCAATATATTAATAATGGGAGGACTTATGGATAAAAATGAATTAAATGATGAAGTTGAAATCGACTTATCACAATTATTGAAATTACTGAAAAAGAATATTCGCTTGATTATTATCTTAGCCTTAGTCGGAATAATTATTGCAGCTTCTGCAACTACCTTTCTAATAAGTAAAAAATACCAGTCACAAGGAAGTGTATTATTAAAAGCTGATGTAGTTAATGGATCATTAGACTCAACTCAAGTTAATACAAATAAAATGATGGTAAATAACTATGTTAAATTATTACAAGGTAATAACATTCAAGATCAAGTTGCTAAAAACTTAAATATTACTTCTGCCGAAGTACGCAGTTCATTAAGTATTACAAATACTACTGATACACAAATTATTGAAATTTCTTCAACAACTGTTGATCCTGGACTTTCTAAAAGAATCGTTGATGAAACAATTAGTGTTTTTACAACTTTAATCCAAGAAAAGCTAGATGTGACAAATGTTACGATCGTTGATCAGCCTGAAGTAAATCCTAATCCAGTTTCACCAAGCATGGTTAAAAATGTTATTATTGGGGCAGTAGCCGGTATCGTTATTAGTTTGGGGTATTTATTACTTACATACCTATTAGATACTAAAATTAAAAACGGTGAACAAGCTGAACAATATCTAGGGGTCCCTCTATTGGGAATCGTCCCTTTCTTTGAGGAATAACCATGGCATTTATTGATATACATAGTCATTATGCTTGGAATGTTGATGATGGTATCGAAACTCGAGAAGATGCACAGGCAGCATTAAAAAAAGCTCAAATTCAAAATATTACTAAAATTGTAGCAACTCCTCATCTTACTCCAGGAACAACTACAGCAAAAGAGTTTGAACAAATTAAAGAACGGATTGAGGAATTAAAAAAGCTTGCCAAAGAATATCAAATTGAAATCTATCCAGGTTGTGAAGTTATGCTTAATGGAGACTATCTAGAACTATTAAATAATCATCAATATTTAACTATTAACAATGGACCGTATTTACTTGTTGAATTTAATGTTACTCAAAAATTACCCGAAGATTATGATGATCGTCTATATGAATATGGAATAAAGCAAAAAATTGTTATCGCTCATGTAGAACGTTATTTTCATCATAGTATTGATTTAAATCTAATTCAAGAGTGGATTGATCGTAGCTATATTATTCAAGTTAACAGCACTAGTTTATTAGGAATCCATGGTAGTATGATTCAAGAAAACGCATACCAGCTATTAGATAATGGTATGGTTCATGTAATCGCTAATGATGTTCATCGCCCTAATGGTAAACGTAGTGTTAATCTCCAAGAGACATATGAAGTTTTAGCAAAAAAATATCAAGCTGAGGATTTAACTAGACTCATGTATGATAACCCTCTAGCCATTATCAATGGACATGCGCCTGAATTAATAAAAGTTCGTAAAATATCTAAATTACCTTGGTTTAAAAGGAGAAAATAAATGTTTAAAAAGAATAAAAAACAGAGTGAAAAAGACACATATCTGATTACTTCGCCAGATAAAAAGCATGGGAAAATCGATTTTAAAGAAGTATACCGCCACATTAGAACAAACATCGAATATTCTACTGTTGGTAAAAATGTTAAAGCAATCAATGTGACATCTTCAATTCCTAGTGAATCAAAAAGTACTACATCATTAAACTTAGCGATGATATATGCAACGAAATATGCAAATGTCTTATTGATTGATGCTGATTTAAGAAAAGCTACCCAGCATCGTTATTTAAAACTATCGAACTCACGAGGATTAACTAACGCTTTGATCGAATATGGTGAAACTAAAAAAATTAGTTCAAAATGTTTCCAATTCATTGAAGATGAATCGTTTGTAGGAAAATTATCAGTTTTAACTTCTGGGGTCAAAGTACCAAACCCTAGTGAATTATTAAGTAGTCAAATCTTCGAAGACTTTATTAATGAATTAAAAGGATTATACGATTTTATTATCATTGATTGTCCTCCAATTATGTTAGTTAGTGATGCTATTCCGATTGGTAATGTGGTTGATGGAACGGTTTTTGTTTGCTCATCACAACTAACTGGTCGTAAAGATGCTAAGGCTTCAATCGAAATCTTACAAAAGAATAATGTCAATATCCTTGGAACAGTATTAACTCAAGTAGAGCAAGATGGCTCTAGCAATGGATATTACTACTATTACTAACAATGAAAAATAAAAAAAACAGTATTTTTCTTATTGTTGTTCCAATTCTTTGTATTTTAATAGTAGCATTATTTGCCTATGATCGTTACCAAACCAACCAGTTAGCAAAAAAATTCAAGCAAGATAATCAAACTGTCGATACTTCTAAAAACAATAATCAAACATCGTTAGAAAACAAATTACCAACTATCTATTGCGTTGGTGATAGTACAACGATTGGAACTAGCAAAAATACCAGTTATCCCAAATATTTAGAAAATAGCATTAATACAACTATTACTACTTTTGGAGATGACTCTATTAACAGTCTTGCTTTAGCAATTAAATTTGGCGTTAGTGAAATCTATGTTAATAACTTTACGATTCCTGCAAAAAGTGAAGAAACTACAATTACCTTATTAGATAAAAACGGCCAGGCCGTAAATGCTATTTTAACAAGTAAGACCAATATTGATAAATGTACAATCAATAACATTGAAGGTTCCATCAATTATGATACAGCTAATAATCGTTTAGTTTTCAAACGTTCAAAAGCTGGTGAAAGTAGTAAAATCAATACTTTAACTAAAATAGAAGTAACAAAACCTGAAATTAATAAGGATAACATCTTAATATTATTTACTGGTTCTTATGAAGAAAGTGTTCAAGGAAGCTTAGCTGAATATCAAAAACAAATTATTAGTGCATTTAACACTGATAAATATATTGTTGTATCATTAACTCAAGATGATCGTGATGCTACAAATAATTTATTGAAGACAACACATGGTGATCATTATTTAGATTTTAAAAGTTATTTATTAACAAGCGGTTTAAAAGATGCAGGAATTACAGAAACTGCTCAAGATAAAACAAATCTAGCTAATAAAAATACTCCGTCTAGTCTTTTAGATGACAAGATAAATGGAAATAGCAAATATAATGAATTATTAGCAAAACAGCTTACTGATAAAATGACTAAATTAGGTTATCTAAAATAAATAAACTAGTTTAACACTTTAATTTTTAATAAAATTAAAGTGTTTTTTTATAGTTAACAGTAATTAACTTAAAAAAAATATAAAAGATATTATTATATCATA
>OKEP01000165.1_pt1 | contig 29206 bp, 43 predicted proteins | sample 1613401 | NCBI WGS metagenome assembly OKEP01 (sample SAMN04436852, study PRJEB24849) | human gut metagenome | biome: human gut; feature: NICU; material: stool | host: Homo sapiens | place: USA: Saint Louis, MO | collected 2011-09-28
CTCTTTTAATAACTAAACTTTTTGTAATTTATATTCATCTAAAAGCAAAGAATGCTTTGTATACTGGATAATATCATTTATGGACATGGACTTCTCATCTTCAATCCTTTTAGTAAAATTCTCCATATTGTCTAAAAATATTTTCCTTTGTTCATATGCACTGTAACTAACTCCATATAAGTTTAGGACATAATTCGCTGGAAACTTTGCTGTCTTATACATAATTTCCCTAGGCATTAAGAGCTCTCCTGCAAAGGCATCTGCTGACTTTTCTTTTACATAGTCGCTTAGATATTTATATTTTGTGTGATGCTGCAAGAAGATGTGACCAAGTTCGTGGGCAAGAGTAAATCTCTGTCGACTTAAATCAAAGTTAACATCATCAAGTGCTATAAGATATCTTTTAGTTTTAGCATTGTAAATGCTATATCCATCTAAACCTAAGAGATCTTCTTTATGCACCTTAATATCTGGTCTATATCTAATAATATCTTCCACATTTATAGGTAGTAACTGTTCTTCATATGTAATTTTTTTGTGAACGCAGTTAGCCATGCTTACTGCATAACGTATGTTATAGTTTAAATTATTCATATTACAAACCTTAGTTCTTTTTTAGATAAAAAATATATAGGGATCTTCTCCCTTATATATTTCTAAACTTATTCAAATTTATTTTTCATCATCTTCAAAGAATGTCGCTTTTATCATTCTTAACATCATTTCTTTTTGTTCTGGTGTGAGGTTTTTGTTTGCTCTATAAAGCACAGAAATTCCCTCTGGAAAATCTTCTTCTAGTTCAGTTGCTTTGGATTTTTCTCTTGATGTCTTATGTGTATTTGGGCGACCAAGTAGATAATCAGTGCTAACATTTAGAGCATTGGCAATAGAAGCTAACATAGTAGCACTAGGCTCTCTTTTGTCATTTATGTATCTTCCTATTGATACTTCAGTAGTACCAACTATTTTTGATAATTCTTTTTGAGTTAAATTTTTATCATTTAATAATTTTAAAATTCTTTTACCTAAGGTATCCATAACCACACCACCTAATACAACTTTTGGTAATTAGATTATAACCAAAATATACCGTTCGGTAAACAGTTCTAACCAAAAATATAATTTATTTTTAAAAACTACTTGACAATATAAAAAACGGTTAGTATAATCAATTTAACAAACGGTTATTGAAAGAGGTGATTTGATGAATCTTAAATTATTAAGGATTGCTAGATTAGAAAAAGAATTATCACAAAAACAATTAGCTAATCTTATTGGAGTACATGAATTAACTTACTCACGCAAAGAAAGAGGAGAAAGAGAGTTTACAAGAACTGAAATAGATAATTTAGCAAAGGCATTAGATTTATCTAATGATGAAGTAAATACAATTTTTTTTGACAGCAGGATAACCAATTGTTAAATAGGATGAGAGGAGGTATTGATGAAGGATGAAAAAGAAATGGTTCAATTGCTGGAACAAATGAACCAAAATCTTGAAAAATTAATTAATCAATTTGAGCTGAGCCTAAAAATCCAATTCTGTTCGGCATTTTTGATTGATCGACCTGCTTGGTTAAGACAATTTCCAAGTGAATTTGTAGATTTGCATAATGAACTGCGTCTTGAGCTGGTTCAAGAGTTTCTCGATCTATTCCAGACAGAATTAGAAGATTAGGTTTTAAGTAGGATATTTCAGAAACAGCGGTTCTATTGGTCGTTACAAGAAGTTTTTGATCTTTGTTAAGTGATTTTTCTTGGTAGTTAATTAGATATTTTAATTGTTTGTAAGTTTGTATTAGTTCTTCTGACATATAATCACCTCCTTGAAGTGATTATATCAAATAAAAAAAATGAATTTAAAGAGGAGGAATTGATGGAAAGTAAATCATTACTTTTAATAGAAATGAATATGGAAAGAATAAGAGTCCTTCAAAAACATAAAACAGAACTTAGAGAGGAAATAAACTCGAATATATATGAAGAAAATGAAGAGTTATTTTCTAAGTACTCAAAACTCGAAAGACTCTTTAATGAAATTATTTGTTATGAGGCTAAATGCCTAATTGAGATTTAATTATAGATTCAGCAGTAGCTTGGAAGACTGCAAGAGAACAAGATTTAACTAATGAACCTATTTTAGATTTGGTCTCTTTGTATATTTCTGGATCTCTTATTGAATCTAGGTAGTCATGACCTTGAGAAGTTAACCTGTTAATTGTAAATAAATTATATTTAGCTCCCATACAAGGTATGGAGTTGTATGAAATAAAATTATTATCTGTTATTAATTCGAAATGATAATAAAGTTTATCTTTGTCAGAAGATAGGTCTGAAAAATCTTCTAATTCCACTTCTTTTGAAGGAGTTAAATCTTCTATTTTGATTAACATATCTCGAATTAAGTCTAGGTCTCTTTTCAATATAATCACCTCCTTGAGATGATTATATCAAATTTCATCATAGCAATAGAAAGGAGTTATTTATGTTAAATGATCTTACTTTAACTATAAAAGATGCTGCGAGAATACTTGGCAAGCCTGAGCAAACTATAAGGCTTGGTTTGCAGCAGGGGGTTCTGCCCTTTGGAGCAGCAATCCTCAATGAAAAGCAGTACTCTTATATAATTTTTAAGAAAAAATTGGAAGATTATGTAGGAAATGTTGAAAGTTATTTAGGAGGGTGAAATGAAAGTTTTAAGTATTAATTGGTACAAGATACCAGTTCTTGCAAGGAGAATTTTAGGAATTAGTTTACTTTTAGTATTTGGATATTGGTTGGCCAACTTCTTTATAAAGTTTTTATTTTTCTTTATGTATGCAGGAGTGACGATTATTGACAAGGTTTTTAGCTTTGCAATTAATTTATTTTAGGAGTTAGAGATGAATTTAAGGCAAATGAAAAAAGTCCTGCAGCGACTAAACAACAGGACTAAATAATAAAGAAATATTTTATTTGCCTTTATTATATCACAATGGAGGAATTTATGAAATTTAAGATTGAATTTGAACTTGATTTTGTGGATCAAGAGACTTTGAAGTGGTTACTACAACATAGCACAATAGAGGAGCTTACACAAAACGGCTATTGCTTTGCAGTGGATAGGATTTTGAATGGTTTTAATATCACAGGAACACAGGAAGTAAGCAACATCAAGGTGAAGAGAATTAATGAAGATATTGGAAGCAGAGAGTTAAGAAAGGTTTGTTATTAATGCTTGATATTTTAAAACTAAAAGGAAAAGTAGCTGAAAACAATTTAAATATAACTTTGCTAGCTAAAAAAATTGGAATGAACAGAGATACTTTATATCGAAGAATTGCAAATAGTGGAGAGAATCTAACTTTGAAAGATATAAAAAATATTTCTAGGGTTCTAAAGCTAAATAGAGATGATATTACAGATATTTTTATGAATATGTAAAAGAGCAAGATCATTATCTTGCTCAGTTGGATAGTTATTTAGTTTTTCTTGAAGCTCTTTGAGAAAGAGCACTTCCTGCAGCTGTTTTTGATGCTTTAGAAGTTCTACCGTCACGAAGCACTCTTGAAGCAGCACTAGCAGCTCTTTTGGAAGTTTGTTTAGAGTTTCTCAATAAATATCACCTCCCTGTATTAGATTTCTTTAATTGTACTATATATTGTAGGTTATTACAAGAAAGAAAAACTAAACAACAATATATTGTGTTTTTATAAAATTGAAATTATAAAAGGAGATCTTATGGAAAATTTAAAATTAATTGATGAAATTGAAGATGTAGAAGTTGAAGAGAAAAGGGAAGTCTTTGAAATTAATTCCCTTTCTGGTGCTGACTGGTGCTTTGAAAGACTTAAGGGCATAAAGGCAAATCTTGATGAAAGAAAAGCCTACGCTGAAGAAGAGATTAAAAAATATAAAGAATATATTGAGGCTGAAGAAAAGAAAGCTGCAGATGATATAGCATACTTCGAAGGACTTTTGCAAATTTACACAGATAAAAGGCTTGCAGAAGATAAGGACTTTAAGTTAAAGACTGCAAAGGGTTCTGCATCTTATGGAAAGGTTCAAAAGAAATGGAACTATGACGAGGAAGTTTTATTAAAAGACTTGGAAGATAAACACTTAGAAGAGTTTATAAAGGTTAAGAAATCTATTGATAAGACTAAGCTAAAGAAAGACTTGAATTTAGTTGCAGATAATATTGTTGTTGATGGCAACGGAGAAGTTGTTGAAGGTATTACAATTACTGAATTTAGAAACTTTAATGTTAAATACTGAGGGGAGTAATTATGAATAATGAATTAATGGTTAAATACGAAACAAACGGCCAAGAAATAACGCTTAGTCAAAGTGATGTTAAAAATTTCTTGGTAAGTGGAGATGCAAATAGAGTTACTGAAAAAGAATTTAAGTTGTTTTTAGAATTATGTAAATTTCAAAAACTCAATCCATTTTTAAGAGATGCCTATCTAGTTAAATTTGGAGATAAAGATGCAAATATCATTGTTGGTAAAGACTTCTTTATTAAGAGGGCCTATGCCAATGAAAAATTTAAAAAATACACTGCAGGAATTATTGTTTTAAAACAAAATGGAGATCTTGAAAATAGAGCAGGATCCTTTTATGCAAAGCAAGTTGAATCTTTAGTGGGTGCTTGGTGCAAGGTTGAATTTGCAGATGGCACAGATTTTTATCACACAGTAGCCTTTGATGAGTACAACACAGGTAAATCAACGTGGGCATCAAAGCCTGCAACTATGATAAGAAAGGTTGCATTAGTACAAGCCTTGAGAGAAGCATTTCCAGAAGATTATCAAGGTCTATATGATAGTTCAGAAATGGGAGTTAATGAAGAAGTTTTACCAAGTAGGGAAGTAGGACTTATTAACAATAATCAAAGAAAAAATCTCTTTGAACTTGCAGAAAATGACAAGGATATTGTAAAGGCAATAATGGTCAAGTACGGCTATGAAAACACTAGCGACATCAAAGAAGAAGATTATCAAAACATTTGTGACGATATAGAAAAGTTAGTTAGTTTAAATAAAGAAGAACCTGAAGTTATTGATGCAGATGAAGTAGAAGTTGTTGAAGAAGTTGAAGAAGAGGAAGATTTTTTAAAGGGTACTCCCTTTGAAAATTAATTTTTAAAGAAAGGAATTAATAATGGCAAGACCAGTTAAAGAAGGTCTGGATTATTTTCCTTTATATGTAGATATTTTTGAAGATGAGAAAATTGAAGCTATATCTGGAGAGTTTGGCATCAAGGGAGAAATTATTGTAGTCAAGCTGCTTTGTGCGATATATAAGAAAGGATATTTCATTCTGTGGAGTGACCTAGTAATTGCTCAGATGCTTAAGAGACTCCCAGGTATTAGCAAGGATTTGCTCAATAATGTAGTTGAACGCTTAGTGTTATGGGAATTTTTTGATAAAGACCTCTTTCATTCGGCAGGGATACTAACTAGTGAGAAGATCCAAGAAAATTTTTTTGAAGCTACAAAAAGAAGAAAAAGTCCAAAACCGACTGTATATGTTTTAGATAAGTTTTTGGAAAATGACAATTCAATAGAAAGTGATGTTAATGGAGTTAATGTTGACATTAATTCACAAGCAAAGGGAGTTAATGTTGACATTAATTCACAAGCAAAGGGAGTTAATGTTGACATTAATACACAAAGTAAAGTAAAGGAAAGTAAAGTAAAGGATAGTGTGTCTAATAACAGTATCTCTTTATTAAATAGCATGCTCAAAATTAAGGTGGATTCTAACTTCCTCACAAAGATAAATTCCAATATTAACGTGAATAAGCTAATTGAGGAGCTTTCTAAAAGCAAATGGGTCTGCGATAATTTTGATCTTAACACTGCTTCAAACTCCTTTTTGGTTAAGCTTTGTGATGGGAAATTTAGAGATTTTAAACCTGTGAATACAAATAAGTTTAAGAATTTTAAGCAGATTACTGATTCCTATTCTGCAGAAGACTTGGAAGAAATGGCAATGCAAAAACAAAAAGCAGGATTTGAGAAGTTAGGAGTTGATATATAGTGAATTTAACACTTGTGCTTTATGGAAGACCAATAACTAAGAAAAATTCTTCAAGGATTGTTAAATGTGGAGGATATCATAAGCTTCTGCCATCAAAGGCCTATGTTTCCTATGAAAAAGACTGTTTAAGGCAAATTACAAGACCTTATAAGAAAAAGCTTAATGGAAAGTATAACCTTCAGTGCCTTTATTTTATGCCAACAAGACACAGGGTAGATTTAGTGAATCTTTTGGAAGCCACTTGTGACATCTTAGTTGCTGCTGAAGTCATAGAAGATGATAACTCAAATATTATTGTGGCACATAATGGCTCAAGGGTTCTTTATGATAAGGAAAATCCAAGAGTAGAGATATATTTGGAAGAACTTGGAAAATAAAAAATGTTAAGAAATGTTAATGTTTTAACATAGGAGCGATAATGAGAAAAATGAAAAGCTTTACAGTTGCTTATGACAAAAGCATAGAAGATAAGGGAAGAGACAGTTATTTAAGGGCTATAAAAAAGCATATTCCTTATGCAGAATTTATGGATATTAGTGCGGATGATGATTCTATACCAGGAGATAAATTATTACTTGTAAAGCCTTTAAATGAATTATTTTACAGGTCAATGATTAGGGTTATGAGAGGCTGTTATCCTTCTGCAGATGTAGAAGGAGTGGCAACTGGAAGATTAACAATAACTGCTGAGGCTATTATTAGGGTTATTGGTCCAGTAAATAAAAAGACAGTTGTAATTATTAATCAATCTGATGTTTTAGGGATTCCACTGGCAAAGGAACTTATTGAGCGTGGGGCAAATGTAATTAGCCTTAATTCATCATACCCTTGCATAGACAACTTGCTGACAATGACAGATGTTGACGTCTTGGTATCTGCAAGTGGAAAGTACGAGTTTAAACTCGATAGGATTCTTACTAGGATGATTGATGTTAAGGTGGACCTTTCAGATGACTTAGAAGATCCAATAAAAATAACCACAGTGCCAACTGTGGAAGTCTTAAAAGAAAGGCTAGAAAACAGTAATAAGTGGTGGGAGCAAAACAATGATTAAGGTAACTTTATATTATGAAGATAGCACACTAGATTATAGTAGCCCACCATGCAAAGATGTCTTTGTAAAAAACGAAGAGGAATTCTGGAAGATTTACAACTCAAGCAATGAATATATTAAGTGCGAAGATGAGCTTGAAGGTGCTTTTAGTGTTTATCTTAAGAAAGACAAGATAATGGAAATCTGGATTGAAAAAGTTATAGGAGATTAAAGAAAATGAAAACTTATAGATTTGAAATTGCAGCTTATGAAGAAATCGACATTGAAGCAGAAACAAAGGAAGAAGCTGAAGACAAGGCTAAAGAATATTGGGATGAGAAATTCCCGTCAATGTTTGGCGGTGTTGATTTTATAAAAGAGGTGGAAGAATGAAAAAGCTAGAAACCATTGTTACTTTAATTCAGAAACCTACTGAGGTTGAATTTACTTGTCCTTGCTGTAAATCAGATGTTTCTGAAGACTTTGAAGAATTTTTAGACGAGCAAGGTTTATCTTGGAGCGACTTTCCTGACTGGGAATACGAGCCAATAAAATGTCCTTTTTGCGAAGCAGAAATAGAGGCAGAATATGAATTTGATTGAGGTGGAAGAGTGAGAGCGTGGATATTGAGTTCAGAAGAAAGTTCAGAAACCTGTAGTAGTCTTGTTTGGGCTGAGTCGAGAGGTAGAGCAAAAGCACAAGCTAACTACGATAGCCCTTATATGTATCAATGCGACTTAGGAGCAGATGACTTTACAAGTATAAGAGCAATTAGAGCCAAAGATTTGGATAACTGTGAGGAATTTTCAGAAAAAGAGATTTGTTTGCGACTTGTGAAAGACTATGGATGGAGTTTTTATACAGATCATGAAGTTTACAACGCAGATAATATTGAAGAGTTTGAAAAACTTTTTGAGGTGGGAGAATGAAGACAATAGCACTTAGTGATTTTGAATTAAATTTACTTCATGGGCTTTTAGCAGATGAAGAAATAAGGTTAAAAAAAGCCTATAAGATTCTTTCAGGTCATGAAGATAAATTTGAAAATACAAAAAAATATATAGAAGAAGTAAATAAACTAAGAAAGAAATTTACAAAAATAGATGATACGGAAGATTATTTTGAAGTTGCTGATAGAGTCAAGGATTTATGATGAATGCAAAGGTGTCTTTTAATTCCTTATAAGACTTTTAGGGATAGAATCAGAATTGTAAATTATTATGAAAAAAGAGGCTACTATATAGAAGTTTGGGATGGTTATATTTATTGTTATAGGGGGAAATAATGACTAAGGAGCAGTTAGGGCAATATAAGTTTCTATGTCTTGAAATCAAAGAACTAGAGAATAGACTTAACAATTTAAAAAGACAAGAAGTAACTGACAAGGTACTTTCATCTGCTTCTGATTTTCCTTATAATCAATACGAGCTTAAAATTAAAGGTTATGAAGATGATAAGTACATAGAGAAGATAAGAGTAAGACTTATCAGAAGAATTAGAAGATGTAAGAAGCTTAGGCTTGAGATAGAGGAATTTATAGAGGGGATAGAAGACTCAAGGATCAGATTAATATTTGAGTTAAGATATATTCATGGTAAAAGCTGGGTATATATATCTAACAAGTTAGGGAGCAGCAATGAGAGTTATGCTAGAAAAAGTCATGATAGGTATTTGAATAACACGAAAACATAATTATCAGGAACATAAATAATGAGGTGTTTCAATGAAAGCAAACTGGGAAGATTATCAAGTTTATTTTTGGAAAAAATATTTATACTTAGAAGAAAAGGTAATGGAAACAGAAAAATTTGTGACATTCTGCAGAAGTAACAAATATATTTTTTCTAATATATTTGAAGAATTATTAGTTGTAATATGTACAGAGATAGAGATTGTCTTTAAAGAGTGGTTACAAATTGATAAAGGATCCATAGTATATTTTTTAACAAAATTATTGAATGAAATTAGTGTAGAAGAACTTAACAAAATAGTTATTGTTAAATTATGCAATATTGGGTTAATGCCATTTAATGACTTAAGTTATTTGGTCAGTGTAAATATGAATAAGAACGACAAGTTAAAGGGGTTTGATGCATCTAAACATTTGAGATGGTGGAAAGCTTATAATAACATTAAGCATAATAAGCTTAAATACAAGGAACAAGCTAATTTAGAAAATGTATTGAATGCTTTAGCCGCATTATTTATATTGGAAAGCTTAAGAATAAAAAATATGGATAATGCAGATTCTAATGATGCGTTTGATTGCCCTTACAAGCCATCACAGTTATTTGATTCTAACATAGAAACTAAAAGATATATTGATAATGCTGGCAACTCGCCAATACCAGACGAAGAAATAAAAAAAATATTATGTAATTAATAACTAAATTGTCCGTTTTGTCCGATTTTTGTGTGTTAATATTTAAAATGAAAGAATGTAATTGTTAGTGGGTTCATAATGTTATGGATTTCAATCGAATTAACGCTCCCCTAAGAGGCTTGCTGAGGCAGGTCTCTTTTATTATGCAAAGAGAGGTGGTAATAATGGCATTAACAATTAAACAAAAACAGGTTGCTGATGATTTTATTATCACTGGCAATAGGACTAAGAGTTATTTAAAATTTTATAAGAATATTAAAAATAGAGAGACGGCAGCTGCAGCAGCAAGCCGTCTTTTTAGTACTCCAGAAGTTACGGAATACATGGAAAGCAAGATGAAAGAACTTGACGAAGAACTTATTGCTGACCAAAGGGAAGTTTTAAGAGGACTTACAAGGCAATTTAGACGAGAGGAAATTGACTATCAAGTTGTAATGACTAAGAAACCTAGCTTTGATGATAATGGGAACTTCTTAGGAATTGAAGAGAAGCCAGAAGTTATTAAGTTACCTACACAGAATAAAGATGCTATTAAGGCAGGAGAACTATTAGGCAAGAGATTTGGTATGTGGACTGATAAAGTTGAACTTGAAGCGTCTAATCAAGTAGTGATAGTTGATGACACAGATTAAGTTATCAGAACTCTTTACAAAAAGCTTTTTAGACCTCCATAAAAAAATAAAGAGTGAAGACTATCTAAAGTATGTCTTAAAGGGTGGTCGTGCTTCGGGCAAGTCCTCCTTTATTGCCCAGGAGATAATCCTGGATATTATCAAATATCCCATAACTGTCCTATGTGTGAGAAAGGTAGGGAATACCCTACAAGAGTCATGCTATGAACAGATAAAAGAAGCAATAGACCAATTAAATTTAAATGACTACTTCAAGTTAAATATCAGTCCACTTAAAATTACATATACTCCAAGAGGAAATGCAATTATTTTTAGGGGTGCAGATGATCCTGCAAAGATTAAGTCCATTAAGATGGCAAAATATCCAATTGCAAGATTATGGATTGAAGAACTTGCAGAATTTAAGACAGAAGATGAAGTTTCTATGATAGAAAATTCTATCCTGCGTGGAGAACTTGATGGAGATCTAAAATATAAATTTTATTACTCCTACAATCCGCCGAAGAGAAAACAGTCATGGGTCAATAAGAGGTATGAAACTAACTTCTTACCTCAAAATACTTTTGTGCATCACTCTTGCTACTTAGATAATCCATATATTTCTAGGGCCTTTAGGGAAGAGGCAGAACATATAAAAGAAACTAAGCCTTTAAAGTATAGGTGGGAGTATCTTGGTGAACCTATAGGGTCAGGTGTAGTGCCCTTTGATAATCTTGAATTTAGGGAAATTTCAACGAAGGAACTTTTAAACTTTGACAACATAAGACAAGGTATTGACTGGGGTTATGCAAATGATCCCTTTGCTTTTGTAAGATTGCATTATGACAAAACAAGAAGAAGGATATATATCTTTGACGAACTTTACCAAGTCAAGCTATCCAATAGGAATGCAGCACAGAAAATCAAAGAAAATGGGTGGAATGACACAAAGATTATAGCCGATTCTGCAGAACCTAAATCTATTGACGAGATGTGGGAATATGGCTTAAAGATATATGGTGCAAATAAAAGACCAGGAAGTGTTGAATATGGGGAAAAGTGGCTTGATGATTTAGAGGAAATTATTATAGATCCTAAGAGGTGTCCTAACACTGCCAAGGAATTTGAAAACATAGACTATGCAGTGGATAAAGATGGCAATCCAAAGAATAAACTAGAGGATAAGGATAATCACGCAATAGATGCGACAAGGTACAGCCTATCTGAAGATATGAGAGGCTCACTTGTAGGATTTTAGGAGGTGTGAATTGAATTTAGAACTATTAAATAATGAAGAGCTTGTAAAGTATCTTGAAAGTAAGATTTCAGGATTTGAAGAAACTAAGGCTAAGATGCAAACTGGCATTGATTATTACAACTATAAACAGGCTATTGATGACAAAAAAAGGGCAGTAATAGGCAAAAATGGAAATTTGATAACAATAAAGAACCTTCCAAACACAATTATAAAAGATAACCAGTATTCAAGGGCCTTAGACCAAAAGAGGTCCTATGTCCTATCAAAAAGACCTAACATCAATTCAAAAAATAAAAAAGCTATAGACTTTTTAGACGGATTTATTGATAACAGGTTTATGAGGACATTAAACAAGATAGCTATTGACTCTTATAACACTGGATATGGGTGGATGTTTCTATACACTGATGGCAAAGATATTAAGTATAAGAGATTGGATCCAATGACTGTTATACCTGAGTGGTCAGATGATAACCATGAAAGCTTAGATGCAGTTATAAGAGTTGTAAGCGAAAGTGAATTTGAAGCTGCTGAATTAAAGGTCAAGCACTATGTATATGTTTACATGCTAGACGGAATCAAAGTTTTTAACTACAAAGATGGCAAGCTTGCTTACTTAAAAGATGAGCAGTACCTGGAAAAAGAAGGGAACTTGTATAGCTACAAGAAACTACCCTTTGTATACTTTAAACAGCCTAACGAGATAACACTACTTGATAGGATTAGGTGCCTACAAGATGCCCTTAACCTCTTACTTTCTAACTATGCTGACAATATGTTTGAAAATCCAATGAATTCAATATTAGTCTTAAAGAACTATGAGGGTGAAGACCTAGGGGAATTTAGAGAAAAGCTTGCACAGTATGCAGCAATTAAGGTTAGGACTGCTGATGGAAGTGACGGAGGAGTTGACACTCTACAAGTTACAGTTAATTCTGATAACTACAAGGTCATCATTGAACTTATCAAAAAAGCCATTGCTCACAATGCCAGAAGCTTGTACTTAGACAATGACAGGACAAGTAATGCACCTAATACCTTAAACATAAAGGCAATGTATTCTGACATGGAACTAGATGCCAATGACTTGGAATTAGAGTTTACAGCATCCTTTGAATACTTATTTTCTTGGGTTGCGGACATTGTCGGCATTGATTTTTCAGATGCAGAAGTCAAGTTTAAGAGAAGCATCATGGTAAATGACGAGTCAACAATTGAGATGATTAGAGACTCTATAGGAATTATTTCTGATGAAACTTTAGTTGCAGCTCATCCTTTTGTGGAAGATGTAACTGAAGAATTAAAGAGGATTGAAAAGGAAAAAGAAAAGTCTCTTGATTACTTTGATGACTATAAGAACTTAGGCGGTGAAGGTCATGACCAATTACTGGGAAGCAAGGATAGAAAGGCTGAATAAAGAGACTTTCAGAAATTCTGACAAGTATGTAAGGGAATTAAGAAAACTTTACGAGCAAGAAGTTAATAACATTGATGAGAAGATTTATAACCACCTTAACAAACTTCAAGAAGAAGCAGGTGGTATTTCTTTGTTTGAAGCTAAAAAGTTATTAAATGATAAGGAATTAGATCTCTTTAAAATGGACCTTGATGGCTTTATAAAAAAGTCTCAAGGGAATATAAGCCCTGAGTTAGAAAAAGAACTCAATATAATATCTCGTAGGGTCAGAATATCAAGGCTGCAAGCAATGGAAGTAGAACTTAAAAAGACTGTAGCAGGGCTTATGTCAAAAGAGGAAAATGGACTCTTTGATGAACTTGGAAAAGCCTATCAAAGTAGGTTCTATAAAGAATTATACGAACTTCAAAAAATTACTGGCTATGATAGTGTTAGAAAGATATCTAAAGAAGACCTAGATATAATTTTAAAAGATCCTTGGACCAGTGATGGCAGGGAATTTTCTCAAAGGATTTGGGATAGGGGGGATAAGCTTGTAAACTCCCTTAAGGATAACTTGACAAGGAACATTGCAAGTGGTGCAAGTCCTAAAGAAAGTATAAAGGACATAGAAAACCAATTTAATGTGTCAAAGGCTGCAGCATCAAGACTTGTTTACACAGAAACTGCAGCTATATCATCAAAAGCAACGCAAGACTCATATAAGAGAATTGGGGTTAAGAAGTATGAAATTTTAGCAACTCTTGACTTAAGGACAAGTGACATCTGCAGGAGCCAAGACGGAAAGACCTATGATATAAAAGATTATAGAGTTGGCATAACTGCTCCGCCTTTCCATCCTAATTGTAGGACTGACACAATACCATTTTTTGATGATGATTTAGAAAGACAACTAGATAAAAATGTAGGGAGATCTGCAAGAAATACTAAGACTGGTAAGACTGAAATTGTTGAAAATATAAATTATGAAAACTGGTATAAAAAGTATGTGAAGGGTGATAAAGTTGATAATGGTGGGTATAATATAAGTGAGAAAGAACTTAAGATTTTAATTGATAAAGTCAATGGGTTAAACATGAAAGAAGCATCTAAAGATGATATGATAGACCTAGGAGAAAAGGTAAATGAAGCATTTAAAATAAACGAAAAACTAGGCAATAAAGAAGAATTAAAATCAATTTTTTCAAACTTTAGAGACTGTGGAAACAAAATAACAGATGATACTTTTGAGTTGGGTGACATCTGGGATGCTGATAGAAGTGCGATAGTAAAAGAGCAGCTTAAAAAGACATTTTCTTATTATCCTGAAGAATGGTCTAAGATACCCGAAAACCACAATAGAAAACTATTTGTTAGAATGTCAAATAGAGGATATTTCATGGAAGGTGCATATCATCCCAATAGAGGATATTCACATAGCTTAGGCAAAGATATGGATGGATATTTAACAATAGTAACCAATGGAACTAGGGAATCAACTCCTTTTCATGAAATAGGTCATATGGTGGAGTGGGCAAATCCAGAAGTATTAAGAATTGAAAAGGAATTTATTGAATCTCGAACCATTAATGAAAATCCAGTAAAACTGGATGATCTTTTTCCGAATCATGGGTATACCTCTGATGAGGTAACATTAAAGGATGACTTTATCTCCCCATATATTGGTAAGGTATATGATGGTGCAACAGAAGTTTTAAGTATTGGACTTGAGAGCATATTTGAACCAGGAGAAGGTTTAGTTAAAAGTATAGAGAATGGGAACTATGTTTATAAAAAAATAACTGATGATAAGGAATATTTAAATCTTATTATTGGTTTGATTTTGAAGGGGTGAGGTTATGAAAAACAAATATCAAAAGAAACAAACCGAATATCTAAAATTATTTGGAGAGCATTCGTTAGATAATGTTATAATTCCTGATATATTGCATGATGGGCTCGAAGGCATGGATGAATTTCTTGATGAGCTAGACAAGGCAATAAAGACTAATACCCCAATTGAACAATTTAGTGAAGATGATTTTAAAAAAATAATTAGGTAAAAAGAGCACACTTACAATTATGTTAGGGGTGCTTTTTTAGTGCAAACAACTATATAAATATGAATTTAAGACGACTGTAAAAGGTCGTCTTTTATATTGTCTTGGAATGACGTAAAACTTATCCACCTGTGAGACTGTAACACTCGTAAAAAAACGTAAGGAGACGAAAGAATGAAGAGAGAATTTTTAGAAGGTCTAGGACTAGAAAAAGAAGTAATCGACAAGATTATGGAAGAAAATGGCAAGGACATCAATGTTGAAAAGGCAAAGACAACTGCAAAAGATGACGAAATCAAAACCTTAAAAGAGCAGGTAGACACAGCTAACAAGGAAATCAAGTCATATAAAGACATGGATATTGATGAAATCAAGCAGTCAGTAGAGACTTGGAAGACAACTGCGAAAGAACATGAAAAGGCTTATCAAAAGCTTAAAAATGACACTGCTTTAAAAGATGCAGTAAGAGGCTATGACACAGTAGATGAAGATGTACTTATGAAGCTAATAAATAGAGATAGTCTTAAGTTTTCTGAAGATGGTATAAGTGGACTTAAAGAGCAAATAGAAGGCCTTAAAGAGGCTAAGCCTTACCTTTTTAAAGGTGATGAAGGAAGCAAGCCTGAAGATGATAGGTTTAATGCTCACACTCCACCTGATAGTAATGGTGGCAGCGTAAGTCCAATGGAAGAAGCTATTGCAAATGTATTTAATGAATAAGGAAGGATGAAAATATGGCAATTAACACACTAGAATATTCAAAACTAATGATGCAACAGTTAGATCAACACGCAGTGCAAGGTCTAACAACAGGTTGGATGGAAGCAAATGCAGGACAAGTTATTTATAACGGCGGAGATGAAGTAAAAATCCCTACAATGTCAACTGTTGGACTAGCTGACTATGATAGAGACAACGGATTTGTACAAGGTGGAGTTACTTTAAAGTTTGATACTTACAAGATGACTCAAGATAGGGGTAGAACTTTCCAACTAGATGCAATGGATGTTGATGAGACTGGATTTGTTGCAACTTCTGCAAATTTAATTAAGGTATTCCAAACTGAACAAGTTATCCCAGAAATTGATGCTTACAGATACTCTAAAATTGCAGCTATTGCAAAGGCAGCAGGACAAACAGAAGCTATTGCTTTAACCGCAGATAATGCACTAGATAAAATCAGAGAACACATAAGAGCAGTCCAAGATGTAGTAGGGGATAATGTGCCACTAATCTTAACAATGTCAACTAAGACAAGGGCACTTATTGAAAACTCTTCTAAGATTGGCAAATCTATTAATGTTGCTGATTTTAAACAAGGTAACATGAGCTTTAAGGTTAAATCTCTTGATGAATCTCCTATTAGAATTGCACCATCTGCAAGGCTTAAGACTGCTTATGATGTACAAGATGGTAAGACAAACGGACAAGAAGCAGGCGGATTAAAAGCAGCTGCTGAAGCAAAGGACATTAACTGGATTATCACTCCTGCAAATGTGCCAATTGCAATTAATAAGACTGACAAATTAAGAGTATTTGCTCCTGATGTTAACCAAAAAGCAGATGCTTGGAAGATTGACTTTAGAAAATACCACGAATTATGGATTAAGAAACAAAAAGAAAATCAAATCTTTGTATGTACTAAGGCATAAGAGGTGAAATATGAGACTTAGATTAGACAATCTTTATTACACTACTGACAATCCAAATAAGATTTTAGAACTTCAAGAACTTGGAGCTGAAATTGTAGATGGAGAAGTTATAGTAGATGAAGATAAAACAAAATTAGATGATAAATCAAACCTTGAAAACTTAAAGGTTGAAGAACTTGAAAAACTATGTGATGAAAAGGGAATCGACAGAAGCGGAGCTACAAAAAAAGCTGAATTAATTGAACTGTTAAAGTAGGTGGATTATGTTTAAGGACTTAGTGCCTATGGATGAATTCTTTGCAAGTATCTATGCAGATGATATTTTAGTAGCTTTAAAGGCTGCAGGATTTGAGGAGATAGATCCTAGTATAAAGATGATAGCAGTTAAGGAACACATGAGACTTAAAAACTTCTGCAATATAGTATTTATCCCTGAAAGAATTTACTATCTACTTTATGAAATGATACTAGGTAGCTACTTAGAAACTATGTATCAAAATGGCAAGCTTCCTAAGTCCTTTGACTTTGCAGAAATTGCAGGAAGGGTGCAAGTTGGAGATACATCAGTAGAATTGCAAGGCGACAAAAGCATAAATGACATGAACGAAACCAAGCTACTCAACTGGATAGGTTCACTTAAAAGCTCCTGGCAGAAAGAGGCGATTACATGCAGAAAGATAGAGTGGTAGCTGCTTATAGAAAAGAAATTGAAAGTTTTTACACTGGTCTTTTGACTGCAGTTGTAAGAGAGACATCAAGGGATCCAGGTACAAAGGTTAGTGGTCTTAAAGAGAAGACAGTTTATGAGGATATACCTTGTAGACTGTCTTTTTCTAATGCCCAAGTTTTGAAGGAAGACAAGGTTATGGCAGATGAAAACCAAATGACACTCTTTACAGGTCCTGAAATTGATATTAGGGCAAACTCAAAAATCACAGTCAAACAAAATGGCTATACTTACACTATTACTAATGCCAATAAAAAATCTTATGCAAGTCACAATGAATACTCCTGCACTGAGTTTTTGAGGTGGTTATAGTGAGTGTAACTTTTGATGTAAGTAGCCTTAAAGATTTCAAGGACCAGTTAAAGGGATTTGGTGGCATAGTCGATAGCATAATACAAGAAGCCCTAGAGGAATGTGTTGCTAGGGAAATGAGGATGGCAAAGAAGTTAACTCCAGTAGATACAGGCAACTTGAGAAGAGCTTGGAGAATAACAGATGTCAAAAAAGATGGAGATAGCTATCAAGTAACTCTATATAACAACTCAGATTATGCAGATTATGTTGAATTTGGTCACAGGACTAGGGACCATAAGAATTGGGTGCCTGGGAAGTTTATGCTTACAGTTTCTGAAAGGCAGATTGAAAAGGTTATGGAAGAGATAGTTGATAGACACTTAGAGGAGGCTTTTAGCAAGTTATGATTAAGTTACTACAAGCTGTAATAAATAGGATTGATGAACTCTTCCCTTATACAAATATTTACACTAGAGAAGTTCCACAAGGTTTAGTTGAACCTTGTTTTTTTGTCAGTTTAATTGACACTAAGATAGATTTGGAGTTTCAAAGAAGGTATAGAGTAGATTCTCTAGTAAATATTGTCTATATGGACCAAAGGGCAGATTCTTTTCTCAAGGAAGAAATTGAGCAGAAACTTCTTTATGGCATGAGAAACATAAGCTTAGATACTGGTGGTATTTATGGATTTAAGCCTGAATCAAAAATAGATGAGAGAGAAGTAAATTTCTTAATTAACTACAGGTACACAAGTAAGGAAGAAGTTGAAAGAGATCCTTACATGATGGAAATAGAAAACATAATTCACTACACAGAAAAAGAGCCTTATGAAGAAAAAACTAAGAAGCCTAATCCTGGCATGTGGGAAACAGAAACATGGCCAAGAGAAGAAAAGATATTTCCAAAAATCAATCCTTTAGATCCAAGGAATACAGAAAAAAGAAAAGACAAAGAATTCGAAATAGAAGATGGAGAAGATTTGATGTGGAAGAAGGAGGTTAATATCTATGACAAAAAATAACGAAAATATAGAAGTTATTGAAGAAAAATATACAAAAGATGCAATTTTAAGAGCTGAAAAGTTGTCTTGGAATAAAGATGTTTTAAACATCCTATTAGAAGATGACAAAGAATACACACTTTCAGAAGTTGAAAAAATTGTAAATGATTTTAACACAAGGGAGGTTAAATAATGGCATATGGAGCATTAGGTGGGGGAACTTTCCTCACTCAAAATAAGGTCTTGCCTGGTGCATATATTAATTATATTTCAGTACCAAGAGCATCCAACTTCTTTTCTGATAGAGGATATGCAACTATTGGATTAGAACTAGATTGGGGAGCAACTGGAGAGGTAATTACCATAGAACCTGCAGATTTACAAAATGATTCCTTAGAATTATTAGGTTATTCCTTTACAGATAAGAAGATGAAAGTTTTAAGAGACCTTATGCAAGGTGCGAAGACTTTATATCTTTACAGGTTAAATGATGATGGCGGAGCAAAGGCCAAGGCAACTATAGGTGCTTTAACTGTTACTGCTAAACACACAGGAATAAGAGGAAATGATATTCAAATAATAATTGAAAAGGATGTAGACGAATCATCTTATTTAGTTACTACAAAAATGGGAGATGCAACTATTTCTCAAGAAAGTATTAAGAAGTTATCTGAACTTAAAGAAAACAAGGTTGTTAACTTCTCATCTTCTGGAGAAGAAGTTGAAACTTCTGCAGGAACTAAGCTTACTGGTGGAGAAAATGGCAAAGTTATTGGTGAGTCTCACTCAAGATATTTAGAAGCAATTGAAAAATATGATTTCAATGTTATTGGCTATGCAGGCACTGACGAAACAATTAAGCTTCTTTATAAAGAATTTATGAGAAGAATGAGAGAAGATGAAGGGGTTAAGTTCCAACTTGTTGTTTACCAAATGAAGTTGGCACAAGCTAACCACAAGGGACTAATTAACCTATTTAACAAGGCTACTGATGACGATAATGAAGCAGCTCTTGTTTACTGGCTTACTGGTCAAGAAGCAGGTTGTCCTATTAACAGATCTCTTACTAATAAGCTTTATAGTGGAGAATATGAAATTGATACTAAGTATAAGAAGAGAGAGGCAGAACAAGCTATTAAGAATGGTTACTTCTTCTTCTATGAAAGAAATGATGAAGTAAGAGTACTTGAAGACATCAACTCTTTCACTGAATTTACTTTATATCAAAATGTGGACTTCTCTAAGAATCAAATTATTAGAGTCTTAGACCAAAGGGCAAAGGATGCAGCTATCATCTTCAATAAGTTCTACTTAGGTAAGGTTCAAAATAATACAGATGGAAGAATAGGTTATTGGAATGAATTAGTAAGACATGCAGGAACTTTATCTGACCTTGGAGCTATTGAAGACTATGAGTCTAAAGATACTACTGTAGAAAAGGGACATGAAAAGGATGCTGTTGTTGTACATGATTTCTTAATGCCTGTGATGGCTATGCAAAAGCTTTATATGGAAATCCATGTTAGATAAAGAAAGGAGAAGTAAATGCCTAATTTAAATCAAGCAATTATGCACGCAAGAGAACCACTTCATGGTGCTGAAGGTGCAGCTTATGTGACTATAGAAGGTAGCAGATATCTTTTATTTCAATTAAAAGACTTTGAAGGATCTTGGGATAAATCAAAAACAGAACTCCCAAGACTAGGCACTAGAGTAAAAGGAAATAGGTCTAATACTGTTTCTGGTAAATGGTCAGCTACTTGTTATTACAACACAGATATTTTCAGAAAAGTTATGATGACTTATGTAAAAGACCATAAGGATATTTATTTTGATATTCAAATTACAAATGATGACTCTAACTCTAATGCAGGAAGACACACTGTAATTTTTAGAGACTGCAATATTGACGGTTCAGTAATGGCAAAGATTGACATTACTTCAGACACTCTTGAAGAAAAGATTTCAGGAACCTTTGAAGATTGTGAAATGCCTGAAGAATTTAATGTTTTAGAAGGGATGATTTGATTATGAGTTTAACTGCTTTTTTAAAAGAAAATGTAGCAAATCCTTATGAAGAAGTTGAGTTTGTTGTATCTGATAGATTTAAGGATGAAGATGGGAATCCAATTGCATGGAAATTAAGAGCAATGTCGCCTGACAATGCTCTTTTGGCATCAGATAAGGCAACTTATATCGTTGGTGGCAAAACTGACTTTAAGACCAATGATTATTTTAAAAATGTTGTTACAGAAAGTGTTATTTATCCAAATCTAAGGGATAAAGAGTTACAAGATTCTTATGGAGTTATGGATCCAAAGGATTTATTAAACAAAATGCTAAACTCTAGGGAATTTAATAAGTTATTGTCAAGGTGCATGGCAATTAACGGAATAGATAAGAGTTTTGATGACTTAAAAACTGAAGTAAAAAACTAATAGGGGAGGACTTAGAAACCTCCCTTGCTTATTATGTTTTTGTATGTAGCAAGTTTCAAATAAGACCTGATGAATTCATTAATTTTGATGAAGCTACTCAGGCAATGTATGTGGCAATGTTGGAGAAATATGCCGAGGACACAAAGGCTAAGTAGGAGGTGAAATATGGGAGTTTTATCAAGTACAATTATTTTAAAAAACCAAATGACTGGAGTCTTACAAAATATTACTGAAAGTATGAATATGGTTATTAATGCTGCTTCTAATGTGGAATCTGCTACTAAAGATGCCTTTGATGTTAAGTCTTTAAATGCAGCTAAAGAAAAAATAAGGGAAGCGGAGATGTCTATTCAAGCAGCTGCAGAAGAACAAGAAAATTTTAATAGGAAGCTAGACGAGGGAACTAATCATGCCAATAAACTTAAGGGAATGATTAAGAGTGCTTTGGTGACTTATGCTTCTTTTAGGAGTGTAAAGGCCTTTGTTGGTCTTTCTGATGAGATGACACAAATAAGGGCAAGGCTTGATGCTATTAATGATGGCCATCAAACAACTTTAGAGTTACAAGAAATGATATTCCAATCTGCTCAAAGGGCAAGAGGGGAATACAAGATGACAATGGATATTGTTTCAAAGCTTGGTGCACAAGCTAAGAATGCCTTTGCAAGTAATCAAGAAACAATAGCCTTTGCAGAAAACCTAAACAAGTTATTTACTATTTCAGGAACTTCTGCACAAGGTGTGGAATCTGTTATGTACAACTTAACTCAAGCCATGGCTTCTGGAGTTCTGAGAGGTCAAGACTTAAACGCAGTAATGGCAAATACTCCTCAATTAGTTCAGATAATAGCTGACTACATGGATGCTCCTATTGGGCAAATAAGAAAGTTAGCAGAAGAAGGGCAGTTGTCTGCAGATGTTGTCAAAAATGCTCTTATTAGTGCAAGTGATGATATCACAAAAGAATTTGAAAATATGCCAATGACCTTTAGCCAAATTGGAGTTTCTTTGAAAAACCAATTTATTAATAGCATAGAACCTGCTTTACAAAGGTTAAATGATTTTGCAAATTCTGACAAATTCAAAGTCTTTGTTGACAGAGCATCAACTGCTGTAGGTGTCTTTGCAAATGTAATTGTAAATGTCACAGAAAAAGCAGTTAACTTTGGTAACTTTTTAGCTGACCATTGGGGAGTTGTTGAGCCTGTAATCTGGGGTTTAGCGGGTGCCTTTGGTGGACTTGAACTTGCAACAATTGCTCTTACAATTAAGACTATGGCTTTAAATACAGTCCTTAGTTCCAATCCTATTTACTTAATTCTTTCAGTAGTGGGAGTTGCAATTGCACTTTTTGTTAAGTGGATAAATTCAATTGGCGGTGTTCAAGTTGCCTATTTAATGATGGTAAATGGAATTAAAAGCTTTATGGCTAGCTTAGTTATAAGTATGCAAAATCATATAAACTTAATAATATTTCAATGGGATAAGTTCCAAGTAGGAATAAAAAGAGTTAAAAATGGAGTTTTAAATGCCTTAAGTAATATGAAGGTCAAGGGCTTAACAATAATAAGTGATTTTCTCAATGGTGCCATTCAAGGTATTAACAAATTAATTAACTTAGTTAATATGATACCTGGGGTGAGCATCCAGGCTATTGATAAGGTCAATCTCTTTGCAGGAGCTAAGGCTCAAGCTGCAGCTGATAAGGCTGAAAGAGAAGCAGAAGTTGAATCTGCTATGGAAATGGCTAATCAAAACTTTAAAGCTAGAGAAAGCAGCATACAAGCAAGGGCCTTGAAGTATGAACAAGAAAAAAATGCCAGGGAAAAAGAAATTGCAAGTAAGCAAGCTAAGAAGCTTAGTAAGTCTAAGGAAAACAGTCTATCCTCTATACCTAAGTTTGACATACCAGGTTATTCTGAATTACCAGGTATAGCCAAGGACACAAAGGATGCAAAGAACGCAGCTAAGGGAACAAAGAAAAATACTGAAAAGCTTAAAGATGGTATTGAGGTTAAAAATGAAGATATTTCACACTTGAGAGATCTTATGGAAAGACGAGCAATTCAAAACTTTAGCTTCGATAAATTAGAGGTTATTGCCAATAATCAATTTGGTGACATACATGAAACTGCAGACTTAGACGGATGGATGGAAGGATTAACTGACAGGCTAACTGAAGCAGTTGAAACAACAATGGGAGGAGTGCCACAGTATGAATAAGGGATATGATTTTTATATTGATGATTTACTCCTGCCCATTACTCCAAAAAAGATTAACACAAAAATAAAAAATAAAAATAAGGTGGTTACTCTATTAAATGGAGAGGAGCTAAACCTTTTAAAGAAACCTGGTCTAACAGAATTTAGCTTTGAGTTCAGGGTCCCTACTGATGACTTTCCTTCTGTTAAGCAGTTTATTAGTCCTCAAATTATTTTAAATAAGTTAGAGAAGTTAAAAACTGAGAAGAAGGCCTTTCAGTTTATTATTATTAGAAGTTCCTATCAAGAAAACCTAAATAACTCTATAAATAAATCTGTAACCTTAGAGGATTATGAAATACTTGAAGATGCTGACAATGGAGCAGATTTGATTATTTCTGTAAACCTCAAGCAATATTTACCAATTAAAACAAAGGTCATAAATATCAATGCTGATAAAACCAAGGGAATGACTGCAAATAAGGGCAATGTACCTATGAAAGCAGGAAAGCCTAAAGATAATCTTGCATCTCAAGTGGTTCATGGAATAAAAAAGGGAGTAAATGCCTTCCTTGATGTGGCATTTGGTGGTAAGAAATGAAAGACAGGTTCAAAGTAATAATTGACAATAGGGGCAAGGTTCAAGATGTAATGGTAGAAGGTGAAGTAAGAATAACTTGGTCAAGAGATGGGTCACCTGGTCAAATGACTTGTAATATTGTGAAAGATGAGAACCTAGACTATCAGGAGGGTAATCCAATAGCCTTTTATGTTGATGGAGAAGTATTTTTCTATGGCTATATCTTTTCTAAATCTAGGAGTGGAGAGCAAATTATTAAGACCACTTCCTATGACCAACTTAGGTATTTAAAGAATAAATCCACTTATCAATACAAGGATTGGACTTATGCTGAATTACTAACCAACATATGCAATGACAGAAACTTACAGGTTGGAGAAATCGAAGATACTAAATTTAAGATACCAGGAAGAATAGAGGAAAATAAAGAGTTCTGGGAGATTTTACGATTTGCTAGTGATATGACTACTGCAAACACAGGTAAACTTTACACACTTTTTGACAAGGGTGGGAAGATTTGCCTTAAGTCTATTGAGAACATGAAAACCAAGGATGTAATTGATTATGACTGCACCGAAGATTTTGACTATGATACTTCCATTGGATCCAACACTTATAATAGGGTCCATTTGAAGCTACTTGACGACAATAAGAAAGAAATAAAGTCAGCTACTGCTGAAGATATTAAGTCAATTGAAAATTGGGGCCTTTTGTCTTACTCAGATACCACAAATAATGAGGAAGTTGATATTGAGAAGAAGGCTAAGGAACTCCTAAGTGTCTTAAATAGGAAAAACAGAAAGCTAAGGCTTAAAAATATTGTTGGAAGACTTGATGTAAGAGCAGGGTCACTGGTTCCAGTGCAAATGATGGCTATAGGAGATATTGATATTAATTCAATGATGTTGGTTCAGAATGTAACACATAAATTCCAAGAAGAACATCACTTTATGGACTTAGAAGTATATAACAAGGATATAAGTCCTGAAATTGCACCTCAGAAATTAGGACAAAAACAAAGTCAGGATATGATGGGGCTTGGGGCTTCTGGTGGAGCTTCTAAAGCTAGTCAGGTAGCTAGAAAATATCTTGGTGTTAAATATGTTTGGGGTGGTGAATCCATGAGCAAGGGCGGTCTTGATTGTTCTGGATTAGTTATAAGAACTTTTAGAGATATGGGAATTAATATGCCAAGGTTCTCTTCTAGTTCTTTATCTGCAAATCCTAAGGCATATGGATTTGTAGAAATCCCAGTAAACCAAGCTCAATCTGGTGATGTTATGTGGAACAAGGGACACGTTGCCTTAATGTATGATGAGAAAAATGTTATTGAAGCATCTCAATCCAAGGGCAAAATAGTAATTCAGACTGCTTGGAATAGACACAAAAACTTTACAAGAGCTTATAGATATGTAGGTGGTTAATATGGGAGAAGCTGATGTATTAAAACTCAAAAGAGCTATGACAAGAATAGCTGCAGATTATGTAGGCACTCTTAAGACTGCTACTATAGTCCATGCAAAATTAGAAAAGCTAGAGCCTCTTACTTTTAAGAGGGATGATGACATAGAACTTAAGGAAGAGTTTCTTGTAGTCCCTAAGTATAGGAAGTTCACGGAAGAAGAGATTGGCCATTATTTTGTCTTTCAATCAAATGCTGAAGGGCAAGTTTGGTATTACCTCTATGAAGCTTCTAGCCCTCAAGGGTCCAATGGAGTTGACTATTATTTTGATGGAACACATAAGCTAAAGGGGAATGTTAAGTGTACCTTGCATGGAACATGCCCAGATGGTGAAGTTGTGGTTACTAATGGAACTATAGAACTTTTTGAGGGAGACATAATTGAAATCAAGCATGACAAGGGAATTAAAAAGTAGGAGGTGTTAGATGCTACCAGAACAAAATGATTTAAATCTAGCCATGCAGGTAGGTTTTGAAGAAGAGATAGGACCAACAAAAACCTATAGGATGCACGTCAATTCTGAAAGAATCTATGGAGATATTGATGACATAGAGGCTTTAAAGCAAATGATTTATAAAAATCTTAATACTGAGTATGGGGTTCATGTTATTTATCCTACATTTGGGATGCCCTTGCAGGACTTGTTTGGTCAGCCTAAGAATTATGCTTATGTAGAACTAACTAGAAGGATTGAAGACTGTTTGATAAAAGATGACAGGGTGGAAGCTGTTACTGACTTTAAGTATTTAAGAGACAAGTCTCCTAGAGATGAGCTTAGTATTTCTTTTATGGTCCATTCTATTTATGGAGATCTAGAAATAAGTAATACGTGGAAGTTTGATTATGACAATATTTAAAATAGGAGGTGACTAAATGGCAAAAAGAGATTATGAATCTCAGTTTGATGAGTTTACCGCAGATTTCTTGTTGGAAAGAATGCTTTCAAGAGTAGATGACACTAGGGATAAAAGAGAGGGATCTATAATTTATGATGCCCAAGCTCCTGCTTCAATTGAATTGTCTCTTGTATATATGACACTTGATTGGTTACTTAAAAATATTTATGGAGATACTGCAGATAGACAAGGGCTTATATCAATTGCTAGAGATAGGGCACTTAAGCCTTTCCCTGCAACTCAAGCTATAGTTAAGGGGGAATTTGATGTAAGACTTCCTAACAATGCAAGATTTAATTTTGATGACTTGAATTATATGGTTATAAACTTCTTGGAAGAGAAGGAAGGTAAATTCTATTACGAGCTAGTATGTGAAGAGTATGGAGAAGTTGGAAATATTCCCTATGGTAGGTTAATTCCTATAGAAAATATAAAGGGTCTTAAACACGCTTTTATAGTAAGTGTCATTAAGCCTGGAGAAGAAGAGGAAGAAACTGAGGACTTTAGAGAAAGATACTTTAGACATATAAACACTAATGCTTATGGTGGAAATATAGACCAATATCTGGACTGGTGCCATGCTATAGAGGGTGTCGGTGGTGTAAAGGTATATCCAGTTTGGAATGGTGGCGGAACTGTAAAGATTGTGTTCACTGATTCTAAGTTTGATGTGCCTACAAAGGAATTAGTTGATAAAGTCCAAGAAACTTTAGATCCAGTTCCTAATAGACAAAAAGGATTTGGACTTGCTCCTATAGGACATCTTGTGACAGTGGAAGCTGCAGAAAAAATTAATATAAATTTATCCCTGAAAGTTACCTTTAGAGAGGATAAGAAGCAAGAAGATATTGAGGACAAAATCAAAAAGATTTTAGTCCCTTATTTTTTGCAATTAAGAAAAGAATGGGAAAAAGAGAAATCTACAATAGTTAGGGTTTCTAAGCTAGAGTCCTTTATCTTAGATATTGATGGAGTAGTTGATGTGTATGACACGAAACTTGATGGATTTGAGAGGAATGCAATTCTTAAAGACAATGAGATGCCATTTTTAAGTGTGGTGAAGGTCAATGGATAAGAGAAGAGACATTGAAAAACTTTGGTATTTTGACACTGAAGAAGACTTTTCTGGAAGAAGTTTAAGCCTTTCAAGGAAGGTAGATTTAAAATCATATAATGACTTTGAAACTATAGGTAAATCTCCTGATTGGATAGATTGGACTGACAGTGAAAGTTTAGAATTTGATTTTGTTGCAAAAAGAATTTTAAAGATTTATGCAGATAGGTTTATTCTGCAAGCTAGTGAATATGGGATATCAAGATATGAAAGGATCCTTGGGATAGAGCCTGGTAAAGATGAGTCTCTTGAAGACAGAAGAAAAAGAGTTTATCTACTTTGGAATAAGAAAATAAGATGGACTCACAGGACTTTTTTAAAGTGGCTTGATGTTTATTTAGGTAAGGAAAATTACAAGCTATCACTAGATTATGACAAGTATGGGATAGAGATTGATGTAATTATAAAGGGATCTCTTTATTTTGATCTTGAGGATTTGCAACGTCAGGTCAGGGATATAATTCCTGCTAACTTGACACAGTTTATAAGAATTAAGTTTATTAGAGACCAGCAAATATTTTATGGAATGTACGGACAAAAGGCCAAGAGGATCACTATTATGGCAGTCAAACCTGAGGACAGGGTCTTTAATTTATCTACTTATTATGGGATTGGTGAGGTAAGAAAGAGGCTCAAGAGAAGGGCAAGAATGCCTGATGTGTGGACTGTGGATGATGTAGGAATGATGAAAGAGATCGGAGACGGAAGCGAGGTGGACATGAAGTATGACAGATAATTTAAGGGATTTACCTGTGAGTAGGACTTTAAAGAACAAGTGGCTCTTATCCTGGGATGAGACTCAGCAAAAATTTGCAAGGGTATCTCCTAAGATGCTGACTTCTACGATTTACACAGAAGATGGGACTCCTCTTGATGAACTTTTAAAGGTTACACCTTCTGAACTTGCCAAGATGGTTGAGGATATTCTGGCAGGTGCTCCTGAGGCTTACAATACTTTCCTGGAAGTATCTCAAGCACTAGAAAATAATAAGGATTCAATTAATGAAATCTTTAGGGAGATTTCTAAAAGGATTGTGAGACCAGATGGTGGAAAAGTTGGTCAAGTATTAAAGCTTGATGACAAGGGCAATCTTGTCTTTGCTGATGATGAAGACACTGTTTATGAGCATCCCGTAAAACACTCAGCTGATATTATTGAGACTAATGAAAATAGAAGATTTGTTAGTGAAAAAGAGAAGTCAGGTTGGAACAATAAGCTAGACAAGGATAGCTTACTCAATGAAAATAAGATTTCTTTGCAGGACCAGGAGGATTTATTAATAAACTTTTTGGAAGACATATTAAAGTTTAATACTTCCATTAAAAACTCTATTGGAAAATCTAATGGCTTGGCAAGTCTTGACGGAAATGCAAAAGTTCCCCTAAGTCAATTGCCTGATGAGGCACTAAGGGACACTACCTATGATTTAAGTCCATATGCAAAGACTGAAGAAATTGAAAAAACTTATGCGGAAATTGCAGCTTTAAATACTTTGAAAGATGCTATTGAAAAAACATTGGAAGCCTACAGCAAGAAAGTGGACTTAGAAAGTTTTGATACGGCTATAAAAACAGAATTAGGCAAGAAGGAAGATACAATTCACAGGGGTGCTGCCAATGGTTATGCATCTCTTAATGAGTTGGGGAAGGTGCCTAAGGAACAACTTCCTGAAGAAGCCATCAGAGTTTATGACCTTGGTCCCTATGCAAAGACAGAAGATGTGAAAAAGACTTTTGCAACTAAGGAAGAAGTTGTCGCAGGGAAGCTTGATTACACTCCCGAAGATGTTTCTAGAAAAGGAAAAGCAGGAGGTTATGCAAGTTTGGGAGATGATGGAAAAGTTCCATCTTCACAGCTGCCTTCTTATGTTGATGATGTACTGGAGTTTGCTTCAAAAAGCAATTTCCCTAGCCCTGGTGAGCAAGGAAAGATTTATGTGGACCTTGCTAGTGAAAATATTTATAGGTGGTCGGGGTCAACTTACACAGAAATTTCTCCATCCTTAATTACTCAAGCTGACATAGAAAAACTTCGAAACATTGAAGAAGGGGCTCAGAAAAACAATGTAACT
>OKEP01000210.1_pt1 | contig 21875 bp, 28 predicted proteins | sample 1613401 | NCBI WGS metagenome assembly OKEP01 (sample SAMN04436852, study PRJEB24849) | human gut metagenome | biome: human gut; feature: NICU; material: stool | host: Homo sapiens | place: USA: Saint Louis, MO | collected 2011-09-28
AATATTTTTAAATTTGAGATGTGCGTACACTTTTCATGTACGAACGTCTCGCACCCCCTTTTGGATCCACTGTCAGTACCTTCATTCCTTTGAAAATCATATTCTGGAAAGCCTCTAAATCTGCCAGTTGTGTCTTGCCTGCACCAGTTTCACCGACAAAGACAATAGCCGGAGCACTTGTTTTTGTTTTTCCAAGCAGCGGTTTTGAAATATCGTGAAAGATCGGTATTCCTCCCGGTACCGTATAGCTTATGATCATTCCTTCTTCTTCGTCGCCGATATACAGTCCTCCTAAAAAATTATATCTTGCAAAAAATCTTAGATCAGTCGTATTGATATAATTAGAAAAACTGATTCTGTATGGAAAAAGATTATTGGCCATAGATATCTGCGCCCCTATTTCATTTGTCAGGAGTATTCTTTTCGACTCAAACTTTGCTCTTAAAAATTCACTTCTTTTATTAAGCATATCGATCTGATTAGCTCTGAGCCTTATAAACATCTGAAACTTTATCTTAGACCCTTCAATAGCGGGATCAACTTCTTCTCCTGCTTTTGCAATAAGCTCTGCCTTTGACATTTCCCTGTCTTTTGCATCTGCCAGTGAATCATATCTCTTCTGATCCTTTTTTATTTTCTCTTTTTTAACTTTCATATTTTTCTTGAACTCTGAAGTCTGTTCAAGATCAAACTTAATAAAAAGATCCGACGGATAAGATTCAAGCTGTAAACTGTTGATCACATCATCAGCTCTGTCGCCATTATCAGCTTTGAGTGTCTGAAAACTCGATACTGCGTGCGTACGACTGTACAGAGTTTTCCACACTGATGATCCTGCCTGTTTATAAGTATATTTGATCTCAGAAGGATTTTCCTCTACATAATAATCAGCTATTACTTCATCAGCGGGGACAGCAGTATAATTATTGAGTGCTGTTACATCATTACTGTCCATTCTTTGAGCAGGCACTGTCTTTTTGAGCTTTTTCAGGATCTCTTTTTCTACTGTTTTGTACAGCTCCAGTTCCTGCTTTGATAGAGGCCGGTTTTCACTTCGAAAAAGTTTTAAAGGAATCTTCTTCTTCATTTCATCCCTGCCGTCACAGAAAACAAAATATATTTCATAACGATACCTTACTGCTGAAGACAGAATTTCCTTTAACGATTTAATGTAATCCTTTGCCAGATGCATCAGTGCCGAATTTCCGTGATTTTTAAAATTATCTGTATAAGCCTTATATATCTTATTATTGTCTATTTTTGTAGGCTTGATGATAATTCCACCCGGCATATTGACATCCTGTATGACCTTGACCATGTCATCGATCAACGTAGCACACTGGCTTTCTGAGGCAAACAGAGAATTAATCGGCCTGATCCGGTAATAATAACTGACTACATCTTCGTGATATAAAATATTATCGTATCCGTGTACTATTCCTACATGCATTTACATAAACAGCTCCTTTCGTCTTAGGTCTTATATAACGTTTAATACCTTTAGAATCATATACATACCTGTATTTTTTTATGTTCAGATAATAAAATTCCTTCAGCTTTGTTCTTCCTGTCTCATTGTTTATCTCATTGCTGTATATCACAGCGGTAACAACCGCACACGCCGCTAAAGCTGCGGCTATAAAGTAACTAACACTTCCAAAAATAAAGGACAAAGGAAATCCTATAACCGCCGTTACTGTAAAAAAACCCAGAACCGCGGAAAAAAGTGTCGTATATCCTTTTACCTCTATCCCGACATAAGGTATATATACTTTACCTTTGTGTGTTTCAGCAAGTGTATAGTTGTATGCTGATCTGGCCATTATAACGGTATCCCCAGTACTTCACGGAAGAACGTTTTAATCAGATTGATTATCCACATAAGCGGAGTGGTTACCCATCCGATAACAGTAGAGGCATCATTTGCCATTATCACGCAGAAAATAACAAGTACTACAAGTCCCTCTATAACTTCATCCATCATGCTAAGTACCTTTTCCGTACGTTTCCATGATGCCATTGCACTTTTAATAATAAGGAACATAATTCCCAAAAAGATAACAATGATAAATACTCTCCATAAAAATCGACCAAATTCTGTATTTAAAAGATTCATTAATTAATATACCTCCATAACTTTGACTTTGTTTTTTTCTATATCGATCTCAAAATGATATTTTAAAATCATCTGCATTTCTGAAACCGTCTGTTTAAGCGTACAGTTTACATAGTATGTGTCTTCACTCTTTGTAACATCGCTCATACCGTTAAGCTCCAGTGAACTGTTGTCATCGAGCGGCAGCAGTCTGTCCGGCTCTAAAAACAACAGCCTTGCCTGTGTGATATCATCATTGTACGTTTTTAAAAACAGTTCAATTGTGTTTTTAACATCACTCTTTGTTTCCTCATCCACAGATTCAGACCCCTTGTCAGGATCGTAGCCGTATGAATCCAGGACATCTTTGTCTTTTACAGCTTCAGCTTCATTCTTAATATTTGTAACCGGTCGTATGACCTTGTATTTATCACCGTTTTTACCAACTGTGATTTTATTAAACATAGTATTAACAGCAGTCTCGCTGTCTTTGACCTTTACATCATAAGTGCATTTTATATAGTAGCTGTAGATCTGATTTATACTGTCGAGCTTTACAATGTTATAGATGATTACGGATCTGACATCAACCGATTCTACATCACTAGCATATTCATAACTGTACGCATCATCTGAAAGCGTAAAATTCTTTAAACGCTCCTTTGTTTCATCGCTTCTGGGATAGCTGTAATAGTCTGTAATATACGCACTTACAAACGCCTGATCTTTCAGTTCGGTATAACTGTTTTCTTCTCCTGTATCAAACAGTGCCTTATACCCTCCTGCAACTCCAAAAAACAGTATCAGGATCACCAGTATCCTTTTGATCATCGCTTTTCGCTTTATAGATCTGACCAGCCTTATTTTTCTTTCCTGCAGCTCTTCAAGAGATACCTCCTCTTCTTTATCATCGTCTGCCCTGTTTTTAAGAAACTTTTTTAACAGCATCGATAAATTCACCTCCAATCTCTCTAACTTTATTTACATAGCTTTTACAGATTGCAGTTATGTCAGAATCATTCAGCTTTCTAAAGCACGTCTCATCATATATTTCATATATTTCAGGAAACATTTCCTGCATGTCATCATCTCCTTCTCTAAAGCATACAAGAATATTTATCTGCACAAGACTGTTGGACAGCACTGTCCTTTCAAAGCGGTTTAGATAATCTGCTATCCTTCTTTCATATGAGCGGGGATAAGATTTTTTAAACCCGCCAAACAGTCTTAAATATTCATTTTTCACCATCATAATCTCCTTTCCAAAACGTACCAGTGACTGGTACATTTTATTTAAATGTAACGATATATCCTGCTGCAGTTCCTGACGAGTCGCTGTAAGGACTGCAGTACCATGTATGACCGGACGGACAGTTATTCTGCCCATAGCTTTTTGCATTTCTTTCAGCCGCTGCAATAGAGCCGTATTCACTAAACAGAAATATTTTTGATGGCGGCAGTACTGATGGAACCGGCTGACCGGGATTATTCGCTGTCTCATCTTTCTTACTTTCTTTCCTGTTTTCTTTCTTCGAACCGCCGCCTGATTCCTCCTTTTCTGTACGGGTATCATCCCTCTTCGATATATCCTGACTGTTTTCCGTTGCTTTCGCATTAACTTTTAGTTTCAAAACAGCCTCTGCCTTATTTTTATGTCTGTCACTGACAGTATAGATGACTTCATATTCTCCAGGTTTAAGCTCATCAGGAACGTCGATTTCAACCTCCAGAGAACCTTCTGCTTCATCGTACGCTTCCTTTACAAAAGAATTAAAATCTATACTGTCACCCTCTGTTATTTCCACATAGTCCGCTGTAAGAGTAAGTACTGGTTTAGTTGGATCAGCAAATTTTAATTTCAAAACAAATTCTTTCCTGTTTCCCCAGCCGTCTTTTGCAATATAGATATATGTATGCTCTCCAACAGTTGTCGCCTCAATGTCGGGAAATTCAATATCATCTGCGTTGGTTTTTTTAATAAAGCTGACCGGATCTATTTTCACACCCAGCTCATACTCATCTTCAACTTTTTTAAATTCAAGGTATATATTCCTGTATGCCTCACTCTTCTGTTCTGTGTAATACCAGATTCCAAAAACCCCTGCAAGCAGCAGAATGCATACAGCCGAAAAAATCATATTTCTTTTTACAATGTCTGTCATAGCATAAAATCCGGATCACCTGGATCATCATCAATTGCCTTTATAAATGCTGCCACAGCAGATTCATCGTCATACCCGTCAAGCACATCACCGTACTGTCTTCCGTTTTTATACGGGGCATATGATATATTTCCCCAGCAGTCTATGCCTCTTATAAGTTCATATCCCCTGTACGTGCATATCTTTTTAGGCTGTTCTTTTATTACCTCGATCAGAGTATCAATGTATTCAGGTTCCATGAAACTGCCATGACCGGCTCTTCTTTCAGTTTTTTTCAGTAACTCCAGATCAAAATTATCATGAATGAGATGCCAGTATCTGCTGTAAAGCTCATCTGTTTCATTGTCATTATTTATCCCTGTCCTTTCAGACTCTTCACACAACTGCCTGTGCTCCTTTAAAAGTACCCGGCATTCATCAAGAATTAATTTCTGTTCATTAGTTAAATCATCCATACTGCTTTTACCTCCATTTTTTGTACCAGTCACTGGTACATTTTAAATAAAAGGCTCAGGAAATTCTTCCGAGCCTTTTTACTATGATCACTGATTATATCTTTTTCTGAAGAATTCGTACATTCCGTATGACACCATACCTAACGCACTTACTGACGCAAAGGCGGCCATGGCACCTGTACTGGTATCATCTGATGTATTTACTCCTCCTGACGATGGTAAAAGTTCATCATACATAACTACATTCTGCACTTCACCTGTGTCTTTAATTTTAAAATCAATAGACTGTGCAATCTTGTATCCGTCTGGAGCGATAGTCTCAGATAACGTATATGTTTCACCGACAGTTAAATTTCTGATAATATGAGGTTCAGATGTTGACACCCATTCATCTAAAACATTTCCGTCCTTATCTTTAACAACCAGTGTCGCTCCCGGAAGCTCTTTATTTGTTGTAATATCCTGTTTAGATACTTCAACCCGGGTAATCTCATCAATCATTTCAACAGTTAAATTCTTATCTTCATCTGTTTTAAATGTAACCGGCTCGGCTGTTGCATAACCGTCTGGACTCTTTAGTTCTGTGATAACATATTCCTGATCTTCAGCTGTACCTCTGATCATATGTGTTGTTTCATCGCCGTTGATATCGATGTTATAATATTTAGTTTCACCATTTGCCTGCATTAATAGTCTATAATCATCCCGTCCTTCATTTTTAGAAATTCTATAATATGTACTTGAATCATCTTCAATATCAACATACATATTACTAACAACTTCACCTGATGTAAGTTTAGTTTTCATATCCTCAGTTATATCGAAAATATGTTCACCACTTGTCCATTTATCAAGGACCTGTTTAGTTTTAGTACTTGTTACCTGGAATTCCCCTCCTTTTAAAAGTTTGTTGCCGTCGTTTCCGTTTTTCGCAAACTCAACACTGAAATTCTTCATTTCAATATCTTGGATATCTCCATCTTTGACAGTTAACTCAACTGGTTTTGCTAAAACATAACCTTCTGGAGCATTTACCTCACGCCAAATATAATCACCAGCTGGCAATCCATCGATTTCTAGATCATTATCATCTGTGATCCAGTTATAAACTTGTTCACCAGTTTTGGCATCTACGATTTCCATTGGAACACCATAAAGATTATTTCCATCATCTTCTGTCTTACTGAAAACTGTTTTTGTTAATTCATTATTTATATTTAATTCATTAAAGTATGTCAGAGTTACAAAATCAGTCTGTTGGAATTGTACTTTTTTAGCACCGCCATCAAGAACAAAACCTTCAGGACTGTTCACTTCCTCAACTGCATATGTTCCCATAGGAAGACCGCTTAACTCTAATTTACCGTCTTTATCAGGTGTGTAGATACCATTTCCTAGTTCAGTACCAGTTAGCAGTTTTACTGTATCATCATTGCTTCCTTTACCTGAACCAGTAGTGACTGTATCTCCTTTAGAATATAATTTTTCTAAAGAAACACTATCATAGATATCATGATCTGCGGTAATCTTGAACTGTACTTTTGAAAAATCATAATCTGCCTTATTTACTGCATTTTCATTTTCAGAATTTTCAAGAGCTTTATTGATCTTTAAATTTCCAGTTGGTCTTATTTTATTTACTACAACTCTTTGAGTAACTTCGTCTTTATTAATAGTTACTTTAAAAATCTTTTGTGTAATTGCATGCCCCCCTGGGACTTTTGTTTCGGTCAAAATATATTCACCTACAGGCAGATCTTCCACCTTGATTTTTCCATTTGTTACAGTAACATTTTCTTCATAGCCGTCATATGATGAAGATTTCAAATTAAACACTGCTCCGTCAATCAGATCCCCAACATCATTAGTTTTCACAAGTTCAAGTTCACCAAAATCCATCCAGTCTATTTGTGTATATAATTTCGTATTATCAGGATCCCATGTCCAACTTCCCTGCTGCTGTGCTGAATCTGTTCCTGTTTTTATCGCAAGTGCTGTAAAACGTTCACACCCGTTGCCTGTAACGTTGGTTAACGGCATATCGCCAGGACTGTTTTTCGCCGGTGCTGTAAAATAAAAACTTTCACCGCCGTGCACTGTTGCAGTACCGCCAGTCTGAACTGCATTTCCATTGATATAAATTGTTACATTGTCTGCAAGAGGAATGTTGATCGTAGAGCTCGAATTTCCCTCAAATGTAACAGTATTTGTAACCTGATGCTTTGCAACTTTATCATATGCTGCTGAAAAATTTGCTTCTGTTCCTTCGGTTGCTTCACTTGGGTTAAATTTTGGCTCTACAATATCAGGAAGATTTATAATATTTCTGTAAATGTTCATGATATTAGTACCATAGTTTCCGCCAAAGGCAGCGTTAAATCCTGCCTCACTGAATCCGTTCCAGTCTCCACTGTAAGCACCGCTTAAGAAGATATGTGTAAGCAGATATGCAACATCTTCACTTGTCAGATAACTGTCATTAGGGCAAATACTTAATTTGAGATAGTCATATCCAACCTTTCCCTGAGCATTCGGATCACCCTGTCCCCAGGTTTTTAAAACATCACCCGGTCCTCCAAAACCGTAATACATCAGCTTTCTTACAGCTTCATTATTTTCAATTACATCAGCTGCATAATTGCCGTTTCCAGGTGTTTTCTTGCTTGACTCAAGGCAGTATGCCCACTTACCGTTATACTTGGTTGAATATGTACTCCAGCTGCTTAGGCCTGGTACTTTATTTCCCCACCATTCCGGATATTTTATTTTTTTAACTTTTGTAAATTCATGCGGAACAGTATTGTCCCATGCTTCTATATTACTGATCTGTGCAAACGACATTGAAAAGATCATCGTTAAAACAAACAGAATTTTAGAAATTTTTGAAACAGCTTTTTTCATCTGTTTTTCCTCCTTATCTTTTTATGATTTTATTTATAACAGATGATGCAAGTTACGGCCAAAGGGATTATTTCCTATACTGTATTTAATTGTTTCAGCCAGCATCATAATACTTCTTTAATTCAGGTCTTACTCTCAGCCGCAGTGAGATACCCTAAAAACAAATAGACAGTCTTTCGACTGTCTATGGCTTGAATACCCATTTTTCTATTTTCATCTTAATCTCCGGTTTTAGCTTTTTTAATCAGCGGAATAAAAACTATCACTGCCAGTCCAGACATATATAATTCACAATTACTGTTATCACCCGTCTTAGCAGCGGTTACAGGCCAGTGTTTTGGATAAACGACAATATCATATTTCATGCCATTAGTTTCACTGCTTTCCTCATCAAATACAGGAACTGCAATAAGAGCAGGAGAGATATTATCATATTTGTTTATATCTTCAGCAGCAAGCAGATATATCCCGTTCTCCAGATTTTCAAATTTTACATATCCTGAACTGTCTGTATGTTTTATAATACCGCTTATTTTTTTAGTCGATGCCTCCCTGAAAATACTCTCTGCAGCTTTTTGCATCTTATCAGCTGTTTCAAGCTCATTCAGATCAATACCGCATGTCTTAAGCTCACCTGTCAGCACATATTTACCATCAGCAGTTTCTCCGGCTTTTATCAGTTTTAAAGCAACATCACTGTTACTGGTTTTATTTTTGCTTTCTTCAAGATATACCGCTATCGAGCCTTTAGTTTTTTTTGTTTCTTCAGTATTTACAGTATTCTTTGAAACAAATCCTACAGAGAATACCAGGATAAATACTACAATGATTATTTTTCGCATCCTCTATCCCCCTTCATCTCTTTTTTTCTAAAAACAAATATACCAGCTGCTGAAAAAACAACTGGCAGACTATAAAAAACAAATTCTCGAAATGAGATAATATTCTTTTTTATTTCCTTTTTTACCGATTCTTTATAAGAAATGCGGTAACCAGTAACAACCAGACGATGTGTATTCAATCCATATGGTGTACAGGTTATCAAAGAAACAAGGTCTTTATCATCCTGAATAGAGTAATTGACTTTTTCAGGCAGAACAGTTTCAATCCTGCTTATCTTATATGCCATTGTTTCATCAAGTACATTTATATAAAACAGATCACCCGTCTTAAGCTCATCCAGACGCGTAAACAATCGGCTTGACGGCAGTCCTCTATGTCCTGTAATAGCTGCATGGGTATTTTTACCACCCGTTGGAAAAGAACTATCCTGTATATGGCCGGCTCCGGTACTAAGCACACTGTCACTCGTTCCATGATATATCGGCATGTTGACATTTATACACGGTATCTCTATACTGCCGATCATTCCGTTTCCAATATCAAGAATATCCTCATATTTAAATTCTCTGGAGGCAGGTATTCCCTTTTGATTCATATACAGCTCCATGTTCCATTTTTCAGCATCTTCAATCAAGCAGCGCTTATCTTCAGCAGCTGTATCAGTCGTTTTTTCTTTATAAGTAGCTATCTGCCCAGTCTGCGACTTGGATTCAATACAATTGGAAATGACAGGATAGCTTACAAGTGCCAGTCCTGTCATAAAAATCACAATATCCTTTTTTAGAAATTTGAAAAGACTATTCTTTTTCATTTTTCTTCTTTTTAATCAGAACAGCTGCCATAACCGCTGTACCTGCACAGACTAATACTATAGTTGCAGCAGAACCGGTAGCAGGCAGTTTAGACCCGACTTTGTTTACTACTTTTATATTAAGTGTACCCGTATCTACATTTGTTGATAGAGATTTCTCATACTCACTGTGTACCCCTGTATAAAACTCTTTAAATTTAGTTGTTGCCTCTAAACTTCTTAATGTTTTATCAGTTGCCCCGTCTCCTTTTATATATTCTGTTCTGTTGTCTGCTCCATAAACAGCCTTTATATCTATTTCGATTGGATCCTTTAATAGTCTGTATCCATCCGGTGCCTTAGTTTCTTTAAGAAAATACACCTGTGAATCAAGGCCAATTATATTAAACGCACCGTTTTCGTCTGAGACTATTTCCACCGCTTCTGAAGGCGATGCACTTCCTGCTACACTGTCCCTGCTGATAACGGTGTATCCATCGCTCTTGGAAGCCTTTTTTACATATACCTCCTGAGTACAGTCTTTATCACTGTATAATTTAAATTTAGCTCCCTCCAGTTTTCTTTCTGGCACCTGATCATTTGCTTTAATACCATCCATTCTAAATGTAAAACATACAACTGTATCCCATGGTGTCTCGCCTGTCTGTCCTGCACCATCAGCATCCGGGTTGTTACTGTACTCAAGTTTTACATCATTCTCAAATCCTGGACGCCCTGTATCAAGCTGAGCATCTTCGTTTAAAACAGCATCATATTCAATCAGAATCTTTTGACCATATACTTTTTCAGTTTCCGGTTTGTTCCCTGCTTCATCACTGTAGTAATACCTGTTTATCACTGCTTTTAGATCCATGATCTGAATCTGAAATGTTTCACCGTCATCAATACCTTCAGTAACCACACGATAGTCTGTATCTTTTTGAAGCGTCATGCTTCCTATCTTAACTTTTACACTGTCTGGAACAAAAGTAAGTGCACTGTTCATTTTATCGTGGACTGCATAATAATACGTATCATAACCGTTCATATCAGGTACATATGAATTATACCGGTAGGGAACTGTCTGCCCTATTTCAAAGTCGGCCACATCATTCCATCCATCACTGTTTATCCCGATATTTTTTCTATTGTCATCTTCCTGGATCTGTTTCTGAATAACCGGGAAATCCGACTTTATATCGACTGTCATATCTGGATTAGAAGTGTTTACCATACAAAGCGATGCTGCACTGTGTGTACCCTCAACATTTGTGACTTCGTCAATGAGATACCATCCATAATCGACATCCAGGGTATAGCTTTCTTCAGTGCCTTCTAGAACCGTTACGATCTGCGTAGGTTTATTTCCAAGTCTTACTATTTCATTTCTCAGACTTTCTACAAAATACCTGAAATCAGAATATGCTGTTTCATTTTTCTGATTATGATTTACATCATTTGTTACCAAATTATTATTCATAGACTGAATATAATCGATAATTGCATACTCACTGTCTTTCTTTGTTGCATTCTTAAGTGCCTGAGCATACAAAGGATTAATTGTATAATTTATACTTTCCATCCCGGCACTGTTTAGAGCATCAAAGACCTTATACACATTAAACTTCTTTCCTGCAAGAGACTGCACCTTGCCGTTATCTCCGGTATGAGCATTTATAGTTATATGTCCCTGCTGTGCAGCACTGACTTTTGAAAAAATATCACCGCTGCCGTTATATACGGATACTGCTGCAGCTGCACTGCTCAATGAAAGAATGCACGCAAGTGCTGCCGTTCCTATTTTTCTTAAATTAATCTTCATAATTTTTCTTCTCCCTTTTTTTCTTAATAATATATAAGCATATACAGACCCCTGCTCCAGTCACGATCAGCATCATAGAACTTCCTGTTCCCGGCAGAAGTGACCCGCGCCTGTTTATCACTGTCATACTTCCGGTATACAGTCCGTTTTCTACTGTAAGACTGTTATTTTCATCATCTGTTTTTACTGCTTCATCATTTATATAAAAACTGAATTTCCCATCCTCGCTTCTTAATGAAACCTTTAAAGGAGCTTCAATTTTTCTGTATCCCACAGGCGCCTTTGTCTCAAGAAGGTAATACTCTCCTGCTACTATTCGGTCAAAATTTACTCTTCCCTCCTTATCTGTTGTCCCCTTTCCAATCGGATCGGTACAGTCTTTATCCCTGTACAAAGTGAATTCTGCATCTCCCAGTGTTTTGCCGGCATCATTCTTTTTAACAAGTCTTAAGTTCCACAGGTTGATCTCGTTTTTAACAGTAACTGTCAAATCACCATTTTCATCAATAAAAAAAGCACCGCTGTTTTCGGTACCGTTCATATCTGAAACCGATGCATTTCCAAGACTGTCGATTTCAAAATAATATTTAGTTTCATTAAGCTTATAATCTTCAGGAGCCTTTACTTCACAAATATAATACAGCGACGGCTTCAGTCTGCTCAATTCTGCTTCTCCGTTTTTATTACTTACCAGGCTTCCTGCCGTTTTATCAGCAGTAACATCATAGATTTCAAACTTCGCATCTTTAAGCGCTTCGCCTGTATCTTTATCGACTTTTTTTATTTTGAACCGGTTTGGACGGTCTGTAACATTCAGTTCGCTGCTCACTATATCAGCAGAATTGTTTTCTGCAGTCAGATTGAACTCAATATCTTTGCCGGTATGATATCCATCAGGCGGCTTCACCTCACTAAGAATATACTGTCCCAGATGAAGACCATTTAACTCACCATACCCGTTTTCATCCGTTGTAAGTGTTCCTGCCAGATCTCCTGCTTTATTTATAACAGTTCCCTGAGGGGAGAGAATATCATTTTTTGCAGTAATATTATAAACTGCACCTCCCAGTTTTTTTCCTGTCTCTTCGTCACTTTTGACAATCGAGACTTTACCCATAATACGGTTGTTAACTGCATTCATTACAGGCGCTTCCGGGGTGTAGGACGTTGTAAAACTTACCTTGTTTTCCTGACTTGCAGTATTGTAGTAAGCATGAATATAGTACTCGCCGTCTTCCGGCATCTGTTTCCATGCCCGCCATACTCCATCACTGTCCTTAGAAAGTTCGAGCCACTGAATGTCATCCTGTCCTCCTGCCACAGACCATGTCGGGAACTTTACAAGCGTTACCGCTTCAGGAACTCCAGACACTTCAAATAAAATATTATGCCTGTCCATCAGCATTGACGAAAATTTAACAGTTACTTCCTGCCCTTCCATCTGAGCATTGAATACCTTCCTTTCCTCAGCATCATAGAGACTAAATTCCTTGATATAACGGCTCGATTCACTGTAACCATCGGGTACAGTTTCTTCTATCCTGAATCTTCCTTCATTTGTATCAGTATGCTGAAGCATACCGCTTTTATATACCTGATTCTGTGCGTCATAGTTCAGAGAAGAAAACTGTTCAAATGTATTTGAATTTTTATTCCACTGCTTCAATTCAAATCCTGCATTAGCCACATTTTCTCCAAAATTATCACTTTTGCTTATTTGTATCTCAGTACCTTGAATCCATTCTACTTCTATGAACAATCTGTTTTCATCAGGATCTAAGTCCCATGTTCCTTCAGTCTGATTAGAACCAGACCCCGTTCTAATCGCTAAAGCAACAAATCCCTCGCATCCATTTCCCGTCACATCGGTTTTTATAATATTTTCAGCACCTGTTAGAGGAGCAGTAAAATAAAAACTATCACCACCATGAACAGTTGCTATTCCTCCAGTCTGTACCATATTACCATTAATGTGAATAGTGACATTATTAGATAACGGGATATTGATAGTAGCATTGCTACTTCCCTGCAATGTGACGCTATTTGTAATTTGCCTCTTTTCTACTGTATCAACATATGATGTAAATTTAGAAAATATACCTATTGGATCACTACTAGGACTAAACTTGGGCGAAACCGGTTCCGGCAAAGCGACTATCCTTCTGCAGATATTCATTATGTTAGTACCATATGTTCCTCCAAAGGCAGCATTGAATCCTGACTCACTGAATCCATTCCAGTCCCCGCTGTAGGCACCGCTCAAAAATATATGTGTCAGCAAATATTTAACATCATCATTAGTAAGATAACTGTCATTAGGACATATTGCTGCTTTTAAATCATATCCTGGAGCAAATTCTCCTGTAGCACCAGGCCCTCCAAAACCATAGTACATAAGTTTTCTTACAGCTTCATTATTTTCAATAACCTCGGCAACATACTGCCCGTTTGGCGGAGTATTTTTACTTGATTCAAGACAGTATGCCCACTGTCCGTCATATTTTGTCGAATATGTACTCCATCCCTTCAAGCCTGGTACTTTTCTTGCCCACCATTCCGGATAGCGAATATTTTTTACTCTGGTAAATTCATGCGGTATGCTGCTGTCCCATGCCTTTACACTGATCTGATTACTAAACGACAGGGAAAACATCGTCAGGAGCACCATTACAGTTTTGCACATTACAGAAAACATTGATTTTTTCTTCATAAATACGCTTATCCTTTACTATATTTGCCTTTTATCGTCGTGCTTAGGACTATTTATTATGATGCAAGTTTAAAACATCATTTTACTTCTCTGATATAGGTTTTACATTCAAACACATTGAATAACCATTCAAATAAAAAAGACAATCTTTCGATTGCCTTACTTATGGTTTGAATATCCATTTTAATTTATACATATTTAAAACTACTTTTCATACCCACCATAGCTATATCTTCTATGTTCACCCATTGAATTGCCTGTACAGCTATAGTCGCTTTCTAATTTATTGATTGCATCTCTTGATGAAACAGTTGACTCTACCCTAAAACCACAGTGTTTGCATTCAGCCCAGTAAACCCATACTTTCGGCGGTTGAATCGGTTTATTTTCACTGCTTCCACCTGTATTTCCACCTGTGCTTCCGCCCGTTGATCCTCCAGTATTTCCGCCTGATGACGAACCACCTGAGCTTGAACCACCGCTGTTTCCTCCGGTTGATCCTCCACCTGAAGGCTTATTACTACCGCCTGTGTTTCCTCCAGTCGCTCCGCTGTTCCCTCCTGCTGTTCCTGACGAATTAGAAGAACCTGTTCCGCCTGACGATCCTGAACCGCTGCTTACTACCTTATTCCCTCCGGCATCTGTTTTCTTCTTAACTGTATTCTTTATACTCTTTGTCCCATCTGGATTAGTAACTTCTTCCTGTACTACCACCTCATCAGAAGCTACTGCCGGCGGTGCAGTAACAGTTACTTTTACATCTTTTTCAGTTTTGTTTTCATATTTGTCCTGAATAGACGCTTTTAATGTATATTCACCTGGCACATTTGCATCTATACCTGAAAGATCAAATGTATAATCACTTATTTCAGAAAAATCAGTAACTGGCAGCAGTGATTTAAAATCAAAAGTATTTAAATCCGTTCCCTGCAGGATTTCTATGTTTTCAGGTGTTGTCATGGATGGGGCTTTAGTATCCTTTACCTCTACCTTCTGTTTAAAAGTATCCCCGTCATATTTTAACTCAATGGTATATTTTCCAACAGCCGGATATTCTTTTTCTTCTACACCTGTGACATTGCCTGCTTCATCCTTGATTTCAACCTTTTCATTTTTTAAATCCGAAGTAATTTTTGTGTTATGCTGCAGAGTATGAACCTCTTCTTTATCAAGCCCATTCGTTTTGACCAGATTTTCAAATTTTGGTTCATATTTTTCACCATATTCAACAGTAATCGTCTTACTGTTCTTTAATAAAAGCTCCGGCGCTGTATCTCTAAGTGCCCAGTAAGTACCACCCCCAACAGCCGCAATAATAACCGCTGCAGTTACACCTGCAGCAATTTTTTTATTTTTTGTATCCAAGTATTTTTCAATAACCTTCATTTTACCTCATTCTCCTTATCCCTAATTTTATTATATATATCTATTTAATTTTTTTCAATCTGCTTAGACAATATAGAAACTCTAATACCTCTATATTATTTAATTTCAATACTATGAATTTTTAGAAAATAATAATTATTAGCTGTATATATCAATCCGCCGAGATGGGGAGTTCTCTACTGTTTATTTACAGGCGGATTAATTACAACAAAAAATGTACCAGTGACTGGTACATTACTTCATATATTCTGTTTAGGAACATCTCTGTTTCCTGTATACTTCTGTATGATACCATATTATCACTTTTTTTAGTCATTGTAAATGCCAACTTTGTGCCACTTTTTTGCCACCTTTTGTGCCAACTTTCTGCCAACCGCTTCTTTTATTTACAAATTTTTATTATATTTTAATGTTTATCCTAAATTTTTTCTCATTTTATAAATTTATACCAATGAATTTTCACCCCTTGACAAGCTTATTTTTTTGAACTTTTTTGAAATTTTTTTAATATATCTCTCTTATTAAAATCCGCTTTTTAGGTTTTAAACGTTATTTCGCAATAAATCTTTCATTCTGCAAAATTTTTATCTGTTTAAACGTACTGCTGTCTTTTCAAATACACATCCTGAGTATAGTAGTTTTTTGTATATTTGTCGTAATGATACAGTACCAGTTTTATGTCATACAGGCTGCAGAAATTTATCACTTCTACAAGCGCCACTGTCAGTCCTGTTACATAGACGTCCAGTTCGATATCTCTATATTCACGAATCCCATGTCTCTTCATTAATGCATCGACTGCCTTTTTAATTGACATCTGCATATAGTACATATTTTTAACATCTCTAAGTTCTCTATTAAAAATACATCCTTCTATATCTTCAAATTTATGTCTTCCTTTAAACAGCTCAACAGCTATTCTTTCCATTCCTGTCACCTCACCTTTAACATTTGTACCAGTCACTGGTACATTTTTTTTACTAAGGATCCATTAACCCGGATCTTCTTTTCGTATTTCTCAAGTAATTCAAGAGACTCACCTAACAGAGCATTTCTTCTTAGATTGTCTTCAATAGAAGTACCTTTGATATTTTCGATCTCACTGTCTATCTCATTCAATCGGACTTCCAGCTTTTCCAGTTCAGCATTCGTCCTGTACATTTTTATCCTGTCTGCAGTTATACCGAATCTGGAAGAACAGTCCAGTATCATTCGTATTAAGATTTTTTTACTGCATCTGTTTAATTCACTCTCTATTTTCATATGTTCCTCTTTGCTACCGATCATTTTATTTCACCCCTTTATTTATCTTTCTGATCTATCAGAGCAGTAAATATCACGTTAATTCTTTCAGTATGTACCTTGATTATTTATTATCTCACTCTTGATCACGTAATCTAAATATTCAACTTCTTCAATTTCCATAACATCTGTAACCCCCAGTATTGTTTCAACAAAGATACAGCCGTAATTGTACAAATGACACTTTACAATTGTATCGTTATAGCTGTTTCTCAACGGGGGAGTGTTTACATATTCTTCATAACTTATTGCCTTTATTGTATTGCACATTTTTACTGTCTCCTTTGCAAGTTTAAATTCAAATCATCATCATATTATTAATAATTATCCAATTAAAATATACACTTGTACGCTGTTGCAAAACCGCTTAACAGACTCAGCATAGTAAATACAAGCATTTTTGATTCCAGCCTAATATCACCCACTCCCTTCATCTTGCTAATAACTACTAAAAAACCAATCAGTCCATTTGTCAGAACTATCGCAATCAATACGGCCAGATCGTCATTCCAGTCATCTCTATATTTTCCTTGCTTTCTTTATGTACCAGTCACTGGTACATTCTTCCTTTGTTAATTTACTCATCTTTCTTTTTTATCCCCTATTAAAATAGATTTCTTATATTGCTGCACTCTTTAATCATAACAATCATTTCATTTGCTTTTTCTTCTACTGTGTTACAAAATCCACCAACTGCTTTTTCTTTATCTATGTCAGCTTGGAATATATATTCTTCGCTACTTGTACAATAAGGCATCAAATAATTAATTGTACATACATTATCGGATACTGTGATATTTGTAATTTCTATTTCTTCATTTTTCAATGGTTTGAATACTTTTTTCCAATACTTCTCTAACTTTTTATCTGGTGAAATAGTATTACTGTTTTGTGGATCATCATTTTTACCAGGTTTAACTCCAATACTCATCAAATGTGATTCTAAATCATTTTCAGACCATTCAATAATCTTAAAATTATATACATCAGCATTTTTTCCATAAACAACTTTATTTTTTAAATTACTAAGATGCTTTTCTGCACCTTTTAGTGTTTTAAAAACTTTTGGTTTTTGATTATTAACCCAACTGCTTGGATAAAGATAACATCCATCCATATCACTATATGTTCCTGCATAAATATCCCTATCATATTTGATTACATACATTTTCATTCCACCTCTTTTTCTAACTATCTTCTAAAACACTTTTTAGTATCGAACGCACATAGTAATACGCATTCTCACGCTCTTTATTCTTTTCTTTTGCATAGCCATATCCATGATCTATATATTTTCCATTACCTCTTAAAAAAAGCTCGCCGTCTGTATAAAAGAAATATCTGAATGAAAATCTAAATTGCTTATAATCAATTTGAATCCTACCTAAATCAATATATGATATACTTGCCTTAATATCGGAATCCACCTTATTAATTTCACTTTGTACATGACCCTCTATTAATTCTTCATATTTCTTTTCATAGTGTCTTAGTTCCGCTTTTAACTTTTCAATTTTATTCATTTACTTCACCATTCCATCTTATAACTAGTAAGATCATCACTGACCAAAACTAAAGCCGCATTTATTACAGTTCCACCACAAGTGATTATTATAGTAATTTCTGACATAGTGCACTTTACCGCCGCAGTTACATAGAACAGTTCCTTCACGGCCAGCTTCAGGTATCTGTTCATTAATAAATATTATTTTTTCTACGAATATATCTAATTCATATTCTCCAAAGTTTCCCGATTTTATTGTATTGCCCATACTTTTACCCTTTGCAGATTAAACTCTACCAGTATATTTCAGTCACTACCATTAAAACATATATAATTGCACAACAACTTAACAGACTGAGTATAGCAAATGCAAGCATTTTTAATCCCTGTTTGATATTATCCGCTTCCTCCATCTTATTCATAAACACTGAAAAGCCAGTCATTCCAAATATAAAAGTCGACACGACAACACTGACCAGAACCATTTCAATAATCATAATCATTTTTATCCCCTCCTTGTAAAGCATTTTACTTATTTCTGATTACTATCTCATCTATGCTTACCTCTAACGCATCCGCAATAGCTATTACAGTAGATATTGTTGGCTCTTTTATTTCTCCATTTAATATTTTTTTTAGATTTGTACGATCATAATTTGTCATTTTTGATAATTTATATACTGTTATATTTTTTTCTTTCATAAGTTCAATTATTTTCATCGTATTCATAAATTTATCCTGGGGATCAATAATAATTTTTCCATTTTCTTTAGCCCACTTTTCAAACTCTGCTCTATCAATCATCGTCTTTTCACTATGTCCTTCAGATTTAAACAATATATCTTTTTTATATAGTTTTTTTCTACTGTCTGTATCATCACAAATCTTGTCTTTGTTTTCGTTCATAATTTTCACCTCCTCCTTTGTACCAGTGACTGGTACGTTTTTATTTATGATTTATACTTTTTCAGTTATGGCCGTTCAAAACAAAAACAGATAATAACCAAGTGCAGCAAAAAGAGAAAGTAAAACTGCTTCGCAAAAACATATAAACATTACTGTAGAACCAGAATATCTATGCCAGTTACATGACACTGCTTCCCGAAAATCTCTTATAGAAAGTACTATTCTTACAATTTTATTTTTACTTCTGTCAGAGTCACTCGCAGAACCTCTGTAACTGCCTCTTATTTCATCAACTGCATCGTCTCCCCATCTGTATAGATGATATAAACAGGCTGCCAGACATACTGCTATATAAATAATTTTTAATATTTCTTTCATATCTTTACTTCTCCCATATGATATTTATTTTTAATTATGCCTAATCACTATCTCATCAATGCTTACCTCTAATGCATCTGCTATTGCTTTTACATAGCTGATCCGTGGATCCTTTGTTTTGCCTGATATAATTTTTCCTAAATTAGATTCGTTTAAATCAGTAATTTTACTTAATCTATATAATGTAATATTCTTTTCTTCCATTATTTTTTTAATCTTCTCTATATTCATTTTTTCTCTCCATATTCAAACGCATTTGATTACTGTTAATTTTTATAGTATAATTTAATTGTTCTTATTTTGAGGAGGGGGAATACTTGTGTTTCAGTTTTTTAAAAAAATTTATTATATAATTAACATTTACGCCAATCGAATTGTAGAAGCAATAGACAAATCAGCAACTCAAATAAATAAAATTAGAAATTATCTGAATTCTAAAGACAGACTATCACAATTTTTAGTAATAAACCTTTTTAGCGCTATAGTAATTTTTATCATGTTTAAAAATTCGACTGCAGCTCTTTGCTATTTGATTATCTCTATGTATGTACTACTCTATGATGAAGCTCTATCATTCTTGACTTCAGCTTTAAAAATAATAAGCAAGTTAATTTTAAAACTTCCGGTTTTTTTCAAAGTTTTATCTATCGTTATTGCCACATTGGTTTTCTTCATTTTATTCTCATTAGCATCATTTGTAGTTGCAGTAATTTTTACTGACAGTTTTATTTCAGAAAATGATTTTTTTGCCTATATACTCACCTGTTTATTTTCTAGTTTATTTGCTATGATGTTAATATCATTATTATATAATTATGTGTTTTATAAAAATTCAAACAGTGATTTAGCATTCTATACAGTTAATACGCTTCTTTATTTTATAATCGGTATCTGTTTTACAGCACTTTTCGGCCTTAAAGATGCAATTATTAATTATGCAGAGTGGTATATAACTGTCGAAAACGGCAAGGAACTTGCCAAGCTTTTTTACAGTACTTACCATTTTACTATAGCAGATGCTGTAACTATTTTAATGTATTGGATTTTTGCCTTGTCATTATGCTTTCAGACAACACACAAAGTAGCAAAAAAAGCCGTTACAAACCAAAATAACTCCAAATCTGTAAACGAAAATGAATCAAATTCAGAATAAATTAAAGATAAAATACATTCGAATATTGTAATCACCATCCATACAAAACAATGACAAAACATGAATGAGACAACACTATGGAACAACGGAAATTTTGTCATCAGCTCAACCAGAGGTATAAATATACAAGGTAAGCTAAATGTTATAACCAATAACACCGGCAGATAGATCATACATATAATAAACGCGATAGGTAAGTATATACTTTCTAGTATGCTTTTGTCTAAATCAGTTTCACTTCTGCCCTTTAAATAGCAAATTCTGATTGCAAAGAGCAAAATACTCAATAAAATTAAGGATACTAACTCTGTATAAAAATTTGGAATAAACCAATTCAAAGCATCATTTATCCATTCATTTACCAATTCATTTGTCATCCAGAATCATCCCCTTACTCTTTAATATGGTGACACTGATATACAAACCATGCCCGCTTTAAACCCATTGACTTCTTCATTTATGTTCACCCAATCTACGATGAAACATGTTCCATGCTTATCTATCATTTTTATATCCACACAAATCGGCAAACTCATGTTCATCTAGCTCCAATGCTTTTGCAATCTTCTTAACAGTACTAATACGAGGATCAGGGGTTAACCCATTTAAAATTCTTCCCAAGACATTTCTTTGAACCCCAGATAATTTGGACACCCTATATAGACTAATCTTTTTTGCACTAACTATCTTTTTAAAATTTTCATTATTCATATCTAATCCCTCCTCTCGTATATGTAATCGAAGAGTGATTACTGTTAAATAATTCTTGATTACATTACTTAATTTTAAGATAATTGTATCATTTTAAATTAAAGTTTTATTCCCGCTCCTTGAAACGTACCTAAAAAAGAACTATAATATATACATACTTTAATTGAGCTGTGAGGTACTGCAATGAATGAATATATATTTATCAAGTCAAAAGAATATAATCAAATACTAGAAGTCATAAACAACGACATCGTTTATTGGTCTTTAAAACCAGAATACAATGACCTTTGTGAAAATTGTATGTTATATGGTATCGATGAATTCTATGGTGAAGAAGCTTACCAACAAGTTAAAGATACTTGTCCACGTTGTATTAATGGTTCCAATATTTACCAGATATCGCTCCATTGAACAAAAATGAGATAGAACAATATCTCAACACAGGTGATTTTAATAGTTTTTCACGTTATTTTAAAATTAATATAGAAGATATCATTAACACTCCCTCACTTTTTATTGGCGATTTAACTGACGATAGTGATTTAAATGTTTATTATATCGGTAAATACCCTTCTATTATTAAAGCACGTAATCAAATTATGCTGAATATTGATCTATAAGAGTTCGTACTCCACTTAAAGATAAGAACTTTTCTTTTTTAAAGGGAGTATAAATATATATTTCATAATAATTACCAACATATTGGTACTACGTCAAGAAAAAGTACCAGTTAAACTGAAATATTTCATCTAGCTTA
>OKEP01000217.1_pt1 | contig 20442 bp, 21 predicted proteins | sample 1613401 | NCBI WGS metagenome assembly OKEP01 (sample SAMN04436852, study PRJEB24849) | human gut metagenome | biome: human gut; feature: NICU; material: stool | host: Homo sapiens | place: USA: Saint Louis, MO | collected 2011-09-28
AAATCAATCCTTGCTAATTATTATACTTCTGTTGGTGAAGATATATTTGAAGAAGAAAATTTATTTGGAAGATTCAATATATATGATACAGATCAAGATATTTGTGTGAAAGGACCGGTGATAATTGAATTTGAAAACAAAACAATTGATATTGATGGTTTGTTAGGAGGTGTATCTTTTTCAATTAAAGATATAGATAAAATAAAAAGTATAATTGTAAATGCAGATAAAGTGATGACAATAGAAAACAAAACATCATTTCTAAGAATGAATAATAATGATTGTTACATTTACTTAGGAGGTTTTGCAAGTAAACCTCAAATTGTATTTATTAAGAAATTGATAAGCGATAATCCTGATAAAGAATATCTTCATTTTGGTGACATTGATGCAGGAGGTTTTTGGATTCATAGAAAATTATGTGAACAAACGAATCAATTTTTTGATTTATTTCACATGAGTGAAAATGATTTAAAAAATACAGATTACTCGCGCTATTTGAAGAATTTATCAGAAAATGATATTAAAAGATTGAATTCATTGAAAACTATAAACGAATATTCAGATTGTATAAATTATATGATCAAATTCAATAAGAAACTTGAACAAGAAATAGTGAGTTATAATCTAAAAAAAGCAGGTTAAAGGAATAAATGAAATTACAAGTATGTTAAGTATATATTTATAATTTTGTGATAATTCAAAATGTCCTGAGAGCGTGTGAGTACGTATAAAAAGAGCTGGGTTGGTGGAAAATTGGTGGAAAAAGTGATGAAGGATTTTAGGATATTTTGAACTTCATAAACTAACAAAAAGTTAATTTTATCAAATGTGTTGTTTATAAAATCCTTGATTATTCAAGGATTTTTTCTTTTTATAAGTAACTAAACAGAAGTAGGATTAATAACAATTTAATCGCTTGGAGAAGTTGATATGGGTATAATATTGTTATCGAAGCAATAGATTTAAGAAGGAGATAATTTTATGGTAAAATTAAAAAGAATGTTAGGCGATATAGATGATCCTACGGTGGTTGTATTAATGGCTTTAATTGAGAGTCAAAGTGCTGAAACATTAGCAAATTGGAGTTTGAATTACGTGGAACAAAATTTATTAAGTATTTATCAAGATAAATATCCTGATGATGCAAGGTTAAAACATATTATTTGTGAAACTAGAAAATATTTAGCTGGTACTAAAACAAAAAAAGAACAAAGAATGCTTTTAAAAGAAGCTAAGGAGCTTATCAAAGATGTTGAGGAGACAATTGTACCTTTGGCAATTGTGCGAGCAATTTTAATTGCATGTGCAACAAAAGATTCACCAACAAATGCTCTAGGTTATACTTTTTATGCTGTGGCGGCAATAGTGTATCATCAAGCTGGCTTATGTGAAAATAAAGAAATATATGATCAGCTTGCTAAAGAAGAGTTTAAAAAAGTATTAAAATCACTGCAACTGATAGCAATAGATAATGAAAATAATCCAGTTAAAGTTAAATGGTATTGTTAATTAAAAAAGTCCTTATCTGTAGTAAGGACTTTTATTCTTTTTCGGTAATTTTAGTTGTTTTGATTACATTTAAAGCTTCATCAAATGGGACTGGTCGAGAAAAATAATAACCTTGCAATAAATCACAGCCGCATTTTTTCATAAATTCCATTTGCTCCTTCGTCTCGATTCCTTCAGCTAAGATATGTAAACCAATTTGATTAAATGCTTCAATCATTTTTTTAATAAGAATTGCAGCTTTCTCATCTTTCATTGCTTGCCAGATTAGGCTTTTATCTACTTTAACGACTTGAAAGGGGATAGTAAGGACATAGGTGATATTAGAATAACCAGTACCAAAATCATCTAGTAAGAATTGGATTCCACGATTAATCATATTTGTCATAAAATTTGTGATTGCATCAAAATTAGTTACCAGCATACTTTCGGTAATTTCAATTTTTATTAATTCATAAGGCAGTTGATGTTTTTCAATAACTTTTAAAACTTTATTTTCAAGATCATCTTGCATAAATTGTAATACTGAAAAATTAATAGAAACACCGGTAAAATCCTTTTTTTCAGCAATCACTTTTTTTATAAAAAGACAAGTTTTATCAAGTACCTGATAAGTAATTGGAGCAATCAACCCATTTTCTTCAGCGATTGGAATAAATTCCTCGGGAGAAATAAACCCAAGTGGATTGTCCGGTAAACGGAGTAATGCCTCTGCCTTGCAATAGCTATGTGTTTTGAGATCATAGATAGGTTGAAAATAAACTTCAAAACTATTATTTTCTAAACAAATTCTTAATAAGTCAAGAATTTGATATTTTCGTCTAATTTGTTTGATCATTGCAGTAACACAAAAATTAATATTATGAGCATTATCCTTTTTTCCTAACGAAACAGCATATTCTAGGCCGTTAATAATTTCTTCTTTGCTATGAGCAACTTTAGGATAAGCAATTCCTCCAGCTACATAACTAATGATAAAGTCAATATTTGAAATCTGCCATGGATTTTTCATTCGTGTTTCAATCTTTTCTAGAGCATTTATTACATTCTTTTTATTATAAAAAATTAATGCAAACTCATCTCCGCCATAGCGATACATTGCCTGCTTAGGCAATAAATAACGTAAATAATGACAAACTTCTAAAAGAATTTGATCACCTATTTCTTGGCCGAAATAAACTTAAAATTTTTTAAAGAAATAACTACAGCAATAAAAGGTTTGTTATTATCGATTAAGATATCGATCATCTTGTTGAATTCTTGACGATTCAACAAATTCGTTAATGTGTCTGTGAACATTTGCTTGTTTTGTAAATACAAATAAATAATTAAAAGAGCACTAGTGGCTGCGGTACCTGTTAAAATATATTCAGGGTGAATATATTGAAATAGGATTACAAAGGCAGAAATAAAAGGGAATGCCCCTAAAATATAACTTACATTTCGTTCGAGCGATTTCCTTTTATGAATTACTAGAATCAATGAAAAAAAGACATAAATATAAAAGACTAAATATGTAATAAATATCCAAGGTCCTTGTTGATAACCGGATACTTGATCAAACGAAAAGAGCAACGACGTATAGAAATTACTAAAAACTAAAAGAACGTATAATATTGATGGTAAACTGCAAAGTGCAGCATATTTCTTGACCTCTTTTTCATCATAAATATTAGCTAGTGCATAGATGAAATAGATAGCGCCCATTAACGGTGTGCTTAAATAGTAAATTAGTAGAAAAAAGCTATTAAAGAATAATGGTACTTGCTTATAATATTGTAAAAGTGTTGTTGAAATAATATTAGAGCTGACTGAAAGAAAAGTAATGAATAAACAATACTGAAAAACTTTATTTTTTACGGTTGGTAGAAGATTTCCTTTACGGGCATAGACTAAAATAATGCATAATGTTATTGCTGAAACAAGTTCTGCCGTGATATCCCAAATCAATATTTTCACCACATTCCTATAATGTATTCTTTATAGATTATATCACAAATCAATCACATAAAGTTAATAGATATAAAGATTTTTTGACATTCAAAAATTTATTTAACTCTAATTTGTGAATAAAGGCATTGACAGATAAACAGAGAGATAATTTAATTGGTAGACTATAAGTAACTTAAGAAAGGGGTTATTAAATATGTATGCATGGCAAGAGATTCAGGTGACACTTGATTATATTGAAGAAAATTATGATAAAGAGATTGATATTGATAAATTAGCAGCAATTGCTCATTTATCAAAATACTACTATCAGCGATTATTTTTTCGTTTAACTAAAAAAACTGTGAATGATTATGTGAAGCTGCGGCGCTTAGAAAAAGCTGCCAATCAATTAAAAAATACGGAAAAAAGAATCTTAGATATTGCAATAGCCTGTGGTTTTTCTGGACATAGTGCTTTTACTCGGGCTTTTAAAGAAGTCTATAAAATTACACCAGATGATTATCGTAATCAAAAAATTCATTTAGATTATTTCATTAAACCAGATTTACAGCTTAATTATGTTGTAATTGATACTGGCGTGCCATTGATCGTAGAAGGGATGGTTTTAGAGATAAATGAAAAACAAGTTTGTAATGATCGAATTTTTTATGGTAAAAGCAAAATGGCTAAAGTAGATGAATTAGGTGAACCGAAGATAAATAACATAGTTTCTTTGTACCAGGAATTAGATGTTCAAGATGCGGTAGTAGTAGATATTTTAACATTGAGTGATGATCCTGCCTTATTTAATTATTTTGTAGGGATTGAAATTGATAGACCGTCAATTGATTGTGAACAACGAATTATTCCTAGTGGTAAGTATGTAGTATGTAGTTATGAAGCAGAAAATTTTGAATCATTAGTGAATGAAGCTTTATATAAGGCTAGCCGATATTTGTATGAAGTTTGGTTTGTTGAACATCGTCTTGAACCAGATGATCTTCTGGTTCAAAAATATTATAATCCTTATCAGGAAAATTGTTATATTGAACTTTGGGCTAAAGTACGATCATAAAAATACATCATTTTAAATGACGTGTTTTCACTTTATTCGCATCTTTATAGATAAATACTTAAAAAACGTGTAATTAGTTTTACGCGTTTTTAGCATTATTAGAATCGTTACTGCATATAATTTGTTAGGTGATTTTGTGAAGAGAACGTATCTTATAATAGCGATTACAGCAGCATTGTATCTTGCGGGACATTATTTTTATCCTAAAAATGATGTGGCCGTAAGCAAAGATTTACCATTAAAAAATGTATCAGTAGTAATTGATCCCGGACATGGGGGCCTTGATAATGGTGCAAGTGTTGGAAAAATTTATGAATCGGAATTAAATTTAAAAATTTCATATGCCTTGAAAGAAGAACTTGAAAGTCGAGGGGCAACAGTAAATATGACTCGTGAAGACGAGCAGGATATGACCAAACGAAATCATCACTATTCAAAACAGGATGATATGTATTTAAGGGTTAAAAAGATAGATTCATATAAAAGTGATTATTTAATCAGTATTCATTTAAACTCAGCTCCAGCCTCAGGTGCTTGGGGTTCCCAAGTATTTTATTATAAAAACAGTGATAAAGGAAAGCGCCTTGCCAGTGAAATACAAACTACGATGAAAGAAGTTACAGGAAGTGCAAAACGCATTTCAGGTGCAGATTTCAGAGTTTTACGGGCAACCCAGACAGTCGGAGTATTGATTGAATGTGGTTTTATCTCTAATGCTAATGAAAGAGGACAACTGCAAAGTAGTAAGTATCATCAAAAATTAGCAGTCAAAATATGTGATGGGATTGAAAAATATCGTGAGAAATATCCAGAAGATACAATTGATCCAAAGGATTATGAAAAGATATTATCGTAGAAAAACTCCTTTTTTAAGTACACTCTATAATTTAGTTGGCTGAGTTATGGAAGTGTGCTTCATTTTATAGGAGTTTTTTAAATATAAATAATAAAATATATTGTCAAAAACAATAAAAAAATATAATAAATAGTAATGAAAGCATTTACATCTTTTCTTGTAAATGATATATTTGTGTGTATAAAAAATAATTTTTGCTTATAAAAAGTTTTTAATGTGATAAATTAATGGATAAAATACAACAAATTATACCAAAATATAAAAGAAAGGGGTTTAGCAAGATGAAAAAAATTGTTTTATTGTGGGATACAGAAATACCAAGTGATTTTTTCGTTGAAAAGCTGATTGAAGAATCTGAAAAAGGCTCTGTAAAATGTGAAATTCAAGCTTATTCAATTGCTGAAGCATTAGAAAACCGAATTGATGCTGATGTTGTCTTGTTAAGTCCTTTGATTTGTTTTGAACAAATTAAAATTGAGCGTTTAGTACGTTGTCCGGTTGATATAATCGGAATTGGTGCTTATGCTTTATTTGATGTTAAGGCAATTTTATTAAAAGCATTTGATGCGATGAGAAAAAAGAGAATCTAATATGTAGGCAACCTATTTAGGCTGCTTTTTTGTTACTTGAAATTGCTGATTATAAAATTGATATAGGATTATAAGGATATATATGAGGGCGATAATATTAACAGCATAATAATTTAAATTAATTAGAAGGCTATTAATAAATGGATCGATGTAATTAACTAAAATAATTCCTAAAAATCCCCACATCAAGCTATAGAACATACAAATACGGCTAGTATAATTGCTAGGTATTTTACCATAATTCCATACTTCTATTTGTGAATCATATGATAAGAAAAAGTGAGTCAAATATTCTAGGGCAGTACAGCCGAATAGTGAATAAAAAAAGATTTCAAAATTATTAGTATGATAAGGGACAATGCTTAAAATCAATAATGCACCAAAGCCATAGATAGGGATAAACGGTCCTTTTAGTAATCCCGATAGATAGAATTCTTTCTTTAAGATTGAAACATATACTGACTCAAGAATAAATCCTAAAAATGTATAAATTGCAAATTTTACCATTATTACCTCCTTTAATAATATATGTAATTAAAAGAGGAATATACAAGAATCTTATCTTAAAGATGAGGTATCAGATACGACGAATATTAATATTAAAAATGAACTTATTATTTTTGATTTAAAATAATAAGTTCATTCAATTTAGTAGTTTTTATTATATTGCAATGCAAGTATGTTGTTATAAAGATTTATTTTAATAATTTTTTAATATTATTTTCAATTTCTCTTGGCTTTACTAACGGTTCAAAGCGGGCAACGACATCACCCTCTTGATTAACTAAAAATTTTGTGAAGTTCCAGTCGATTCGTTTTGATAAAGTACTATCTTGTTTTTCTTTTAAATATGTATAAAGTGGTGATTCATTTGGGCCGTTGACTTCGATTTTAGCAAATTGCGGAAAACTAACACCATAAGTATCCGCACAAAAAGACATAATTTCTTCCATTGTTCCAGGTGCTTGTTCACCGAATTGATTACATGGGAAATCTAGAATACAAAAACCATAATTATGATATTTTTCATAAAGTTCTTCTAAATCATCATATTGCTCGGTGAATTCACAATCGGTTGCTGTATTGACGATTAGTAAAACTTGATCTTTATAATTATTTAGTGAGATTGTTTGATTGTTATTATCTAATACTTCTATTTCATATAAGTTCATAATTGCCTCCCTTAAATATAAACTATAATCAAAGTATAACAATATTTAGATATGCAAACAAATAATATGCAATGACGATTTTTTGATAAAATTAAGAAATAAAAAAAATTGTCAAAATTATAAATAAATGCTTGACGGTAAAGAATCTACATGCTATTATGTTAGGGCAGTTGATTGATGGGCCTGTAGCTCAGTTGGTTAGAGCGCACCCCTGATAAGGGTGAGGTCGATGGTTCAAATCCATTCAGGCCCACCATATATATTTTAATATTTTGGGGCCTTAGCTCAGCTGGGAGAGCACCTGCCTTGCACGCAGGGGGTCAGCGGTTCGATCCCGCTAGGCTCCACCAATTGTATATTTAGTCTGCTTTGGCAGACTTTTTAATTTATTTAAAGGAGGCAAAATATGACTGGAAAGTTGATAATTCTTGTGGTTTCATTCTTTATTTATTGTTTAATGGGGTGGATTTGGGAATCAATCATTTTGCCTTTATCACGGCATCAAAAACCATATAATCGAGGTTTTTTAAATGGTCCCTGGATTCCTATTTATGGTTTTGGTGCAATGCTGGTAATTGTTTTATTTGATATTCAGCAGGTTAATTATCCTATTTATACTTTATTTATTAGTGGCGGGGTAGTAGCTTGTTTATTAGAATATATTACTTCGTATGTAATGGAGAAACTGTTCCATCGACGCTGGTGGGATTATAGCCAAAAGGCTTTTAATTTGAATGGTCGTATTTGTTTAGAGGGTTTTATTTGTTTTGGTTTATTTAGTGTTGTGGCAATCGATTATGTTCAGCCTTTTTTTACTAGTAAGCTATTATTAGTTGATGAAAATATTTTATTTGTCTTAAGTGGGGTTTTATCAGTTCTCTTTATTGTTGATACAATTGTATCAACACATGTAGCATTGGATATTGAAAAGAAATTAGAATTAGTAAAACAAGTACTGGAAGAAAGTGAAAATAGATTGATTGCAAATATTGAGGAAAAACAAAATGAAGCACGTGCATATATTGAAAAACAGCGTCTAGAATGGCAAAAGCAGCAAATCGTCTTAAAATCATTAATTAGACAAAAGAAGTTGTTTAAATATGGGCACCGGCGTTTGATACGTGCGTTCCCTGATTTATTAAAGAGAAAAAAGGATGAGTGATGATGCTGAAGAAATATTTTGGAACTAAACAATTCTATAGAACTGTTATTAGTATTGCTTTTCCAATTATGGCTCAACAGTTTATCACAACGTTTGTAAATTTAATTGATAATGTAATGATTGGCAGTATTGGCAATATTGCATTAACTTCAGTAACGGTGGCAAATCGTTTTTTTCTAATTATGAACTCAATTTTATTTGGGTTATGTGGGGCGGCGGGAATCTATATTGCTCAATTTTTCGGGGCTAAGCAGAAGAAAAATTGCCAAGAGGTATTTAATATTAATATGGCTTTTGCGGTTGGGGCAGGACTTTTATTTACATTAATAATTTTTATTTTTCCTCAATACGCAATTGAATTGTTTTCTAAAACACCGATTATAGTTGATGAGGCGATTAAATATTTACATCTTGCTAAATATACATATATCCCTTTTGCTGTTTCGTTCACTTGTATGATGGCTTTACGAGCAGTTGGTATTAACAAGATTCAGCTAAAAGTGGGGATAGTAGCAGTAATAACTAATACCGCATTAAACTATTGTTTGATTTTTGGAAATTTTGGATTCTTTAAAATGGGAATTCAAGGGGCGGCTATTGCAACGATTATTGCTCGACTTGTTGAAATGGCTAGTTTTGATTTAAAAGGGATAATTAGAATTAATGTCAACTTATTAACCAGTATTGTTCGTAAAGCAATTCCTTTGACGATCAATGAAATTTTGTTTTCATTGGGACAAGCTTTAATTTTTATGTCATATATGCGATGTGACGAATATTTAGTGGCTTCCATATCTGTTGTTGACACAGTAGCTAATATAATGTTTATTGTTTTTGGTGGTCTATCTTCAGCTGTGTCGATCATGATAGGAAATAAATTAGGTGCTAATAAACTTGATGAGGCTAGAGATAATGCGCGTAAATTATTATGTTTTGCATTGATGGTATCGTTAATGATTGGGATGATATGTTTTTTATTGGCACCACTGATTCCTAATCTGTATAATGTTGATATACCAATTAAAGAAGCAATCGTAAGATTGGTTCGAATTAAATCGATAATGATTAATATCTATGCTTTTAATGTCTGCATCTTCTTTATTTTAAGGGCGGGTGGAGATGTTGTTAGTACGATGATTATGGATTCAGGTTTTTTGTGGGCTGCTGGAGTACTGGTTTCAACTCTATTATCGTCATTTACGACTATTTCTTTAATTTCGTTATATATCGTTGTTGAAAGTTTGGATTTGATAAAATTAATAATTGCAACCTACTTCTTTAAAAAAGAACGCTGGGTTAAAAATATTGCAGTTGTAGGAGGTTAGAATGAAAAAAGATAACTATATTATTAAATCATTAAATGGAATGGCATATGGCTTTTTCTGCAGTTTGATCATTGGAACGATTTTTGAACAAATAGGAAATTTTGCTAATATTAGCCAACTAGCTGCTTGGGGTGAGGTGGCAACTTATTTAATGGGACCAGCGATTGGAGCAGGTATTGCTTATGCAATCGATGCTAAAGGATTAAATCTAATTGCGGCAGTAATTGCTGGAACGATTGGAGCAGGAACATTTAATGGTAATACGGCGACAACTGGAAATCCAATCGCAGCGTTTGTAGCCGTAATTATTGCAGTAGAAGTAACAAGATTAGTACAAGGAAAAACACCGGTTGATATTTCGTTAGTGCCTTTTACTTCTATTATAGTTGCGGGAATAGTGACAATATTTATTGGTCCATATATCACTAAATTAATTGTTTGGATTGGTGATTTAATTAATCAAGGGGTAAACATGCAGCCATTTTTCATGTCAATTGTAGTTGCAGTTTTGATGGGAATGGCTTTAACAGCACCGATATCTAGTGCGGCGATCGGAGTGATGTTGGGACTTAATGGTTTAGCTGCTGGGGCTGCTTTAGCTGGGTGTTGTGCTCAAATGATTGGTTTTGCGGTAATGTCGATGGATGATAATGATATTGGTGATGTTGTAGCAATTGGCATTGGAACAAGTATGCTGCAGTTTAAAAATATTGTAAAGCATCCGATAATTTGGCTTCCGCCGATTTTAACAAGTGCTATTATTGCTCCAATTTCTACTTGTTTGTTGGAAATATCTTGTTCAGCAATTGGTTCAGGAATGGGAACTGCAGGACTGGTAGGGATTTTAGAAGCTGTTAATGTGATGGGAAATAATTATTGGATTCCAATCATTGTTATTGATTTACTAGCACCAATGTTGATCAGCTTTGGAATTTATAAAGCTTTTAGAAAATTAAACTATATTAAAGCAGGGTATCTTAAATTAGACCGTTTTTAGTTAATAAATAAATTTTAAACTCTTAAATTTGGTGGATATATGTGTTAGAATTATACATAATCAGGGAAGAAAGCTTCATCCAACAAAAAAAGGGGGCGATAAAATGCTGTTTACATACAAGCAAATTGCTAATTTGAATGAAACAGAAACATTTATTTATCGTTATGTAATGAAGCACATTAAAGTTGTTACAAATATGAGTGTTCGTGATCTGGCTGAATGTACTCATGTATCAACGGCGACAGTAGTACGGTTTTGTCAAAAATTGGATTGTAATGGTTTTGTAGAATTCAAGATAAAGTTCAGCTTCAGCCTTGATACTATCAACTTTACTATAATCAGCACCAACTAATACTAAATTATCAATACCCACCAGTTGATGGTAATGAAAGTTCATTATTAATTGCTTTGACCGAAAGTGGTGAAACTCGAGAAGTAATTGATCAGCTTAAAATGTATCAGAGTCAGAATACAAAAATTGTGGTAATCACTAATAAGCCAGGGTCAACAATTGATCAAATGGCAGATTTGGGAATCTACTATTATGTTAAAGATATTATTTTACCACAAACATATAATATTTCATCTCAAGTTCCTGTTCTTTATATTCTTGAGCGTGTTACTCATGAGCGTATCGATTTTATCAAATTTACTACCCAATACCACGTTTTCACTTCGACCATTAATCATGACATTAACATAATCATCAACATATTCATCTTCAATAGACGGTTCTATTTCCCCCATTAAGTTCGGCAATATATAACCTTCTGGATTACCAAGATTACGATAATCATTTCCTAAAGTTGTTAATGTCCCAATTTTTAACATGCTATTTTTATCATGATCTGCTTTAGTATTAAATAATCCTGAATCACCACCATAACGATCTAGTGCATCAAATGAAAACCAGGCATATCGCTCAACAAATTCTAAATCATTTAGTCCTACATTATTATCGAACCCAATTATAGTAAATTAGATGTAGTTAAAAAGGAAGCTGAAAAAGTTTTAATAAGTGATAATTATACTAAAGGTCACTATACAGAATTGCATAAATTGAATCCTGACAGCAGCAATGGAAATTGCTGATGTAGATGGTATTAAAGTAGCTGGCTTGATTTTTGATGCTGGTGAAAAGGATTCAAATTATTTGTTAAAAGTTGGACCTGCTAATAGTGATAAAGATCATTCTGCTAATCCAACTATACTACAAGATTTATTCTTTAGAGTTGGTGGAACTACAGCTAATCCAACACGTGCAAAAAATGCATTAGAAATTAATAGCAACGATGTAATTACTGATCATTTCTGGATTTGACGTGCTGACCATGGTAATGGTGTAAGCTGGAGTGGTAATGCTGCTGATCATGGTTTGATTGTTAATGGTGATAATGTAACATGTTATGCATTATTCAATGAGCATTTCAATAAATATGATACATTATGGAACGGTGAAAATGGTGCAACATATTTTTATCAAAATGAAAAATGTTATGATCCTATTAGTCAAGAGACTTGGATGTCACATAATGGAACAGTAAATGGATATGCTGCTTATAAAGTAGCTAATGATGTTAAGGAGCATTATGCAGTTGGATTGGGAATTTATAATGTATTTATTTATACTGGTGAAGATTATGATTCTTCAAAAGTGCAAATTCAAATGGATAGTGCAATTGAAGTACCAAATAGCAAAGGTGTAATTTGAAATAAACTTGGTATTGTTGCCCTTTAAATTGAGCATCTGCTCCTCTATCATTTTGTTGATTGAATAAATCTAATAATATTTTATCAAGTTGTGCTACATCATCTTTGGGTGAGAAGAACAACGTATGTTCTCCAAATATATTCTTTTCTAGAGATACATACTCAGAACGTTCCGAAATTTCAGCATTTGATAAATCATCATCATTATTTTGTCCATTATTTAGAGCAATGATGCGATAATAATTCTCGTATTTATCACCTATAGGTGCAACAGTAACAGAAGTACTATCTCTAGTTACAGTCTCTACGACATTATATTCTCCAAGCATACTATCTGCTCTTAACAATTGATAGTGTGTCGCATTTTCAGCAGCTCCCCAGCTAATTGTGAACTCACCATCTTTTTCAACTAATTTAACATCTGCTGGTGTCGCTGGTTTTGCTCCTGCTCTTGTACTAACTTTCAATTCAGCACTTTCATTTTTCGGATTATTAATATCTGATAAATTTCCATTTCCATTTACATATTCTAATTTAAAACTATATTGCATCCCCGCTTTCAAATCAGTTACTTGATAGCTGTTTTTTCCAGTTACATCAGCAACTTTATCAAACACTACTTCATTTGAAGCTTTTTTAAATAAGGTTACATCAGTATATAAACTATTCGGATTTGTCCAAGTAAGATCAATTGTGGTTTCAGTTCTTGAGCTATCATCAGCTTTTAAATCTGTGACATCAGCAATATCTCCAATAAAAAATGGGTATACTTTTGCAGGGTGGTACAGTGATGAAGCGTGTACTAAAGAGTTTGATTTTGCTAAGCCATTGTTAGAAGATGTGACGATTTATACTAAGTGGAAAAAAGTAATTGATCCAATGGAAAAAGAAGACCAAACCACTTCAATTAATAGTGTTAAAACCGGCGATAATTTTGCAATTCAAGGTTATGTCCTAGGTTTGATTGGAGTAATGGCGGCAATTGTAATGATGCAAAAAAAATATAATAAATAAAGATATTATGTATATAATTGACTACTTGATAAAAAACCTCTCCTCATTGAAATTTATCAAATTAAATACAAGTAGTTCAAGATGTTAAAAGGGAAGTGAAGGCCACTTCCTTTTTTGTGAAAATAAAAACAGTATTTACTATTGTTTGAATATTGTTTATAAATCAACGATTATGCAAAGAGTTCTTTCAAAATTATTATCAATTATTTTAGTATTTATAATACTGATATCTTTTTTGTAGAGCTCTAATGCCTTTTTTTCACGGCGATGCAGGCATCGATAACAGGATTCGATTATTTCTCCAGTATTTGTAGCGATTAAATAGTTATTGCAGTCATTTGTCAACAATTGACCTTTCAATAGTTCATCAAATATCATTACCTTTCCCCCTCTTGTTTTATGATATTAAAATATCATAATTAAAAGGTAAATAATATAGGTGGAATGATTGTTGAAAAAAGTTACATTAGATGTAACAAAAAGAAGGCATTTTAGCCTTCTTGATCGATTGAAAATAAAGATATGATATCAGCTGTTGACATCTTAGTAATACTTCCGTCATTATTTTCAATAAAAATATTTGATAAATCTTGTTTCTGAGCTTGAAGTTCTTGGATTTTTTCTTCAATACTGTTTTTCATGATTAATTTATAAACTTGTACGTTATTGGTTTGACCAATGCGATAAGCACGGTCAGTTGCCTGGTTTTGAGCCGACATATTCCACCATGGGTCAAAGTGAATAACAATCGATGCTGCGGTTAGATTTAGACCGGTTCCTCCGGCCTTTAAAGAAATTAAGAAAACATCTGTATTGTCATTTTGAAAAGCGTTAACTAATTGATGACGTTTGATTTTATTGGTTGCCCCGGTTAAAACGTAATATGATATATCCTCTTTACGAAGTTCTTTTTCTAATAAATCTAAAGAGCTGGTAAATGATGAAAATAATAGAACTTTTTGATTGTTTTCTTTAGCTTTCTTTATTATATCTAGACAAGCTTTCATTTTTGAACTAGGACCAATAATTTCATTATATAGAATTCTAGCATCGCAGCAGATTTGACGTAATCGTGTCATCATTGCTAGAATTTGAATTTTATCAATTCGTTCAACGTCTAATGCTGTCTTAAGTTCGCTATTAATTTGACTTAAATTAGCTATATACAGATTTTCTTCTTCTTTATTAAAAGCAATCTTAATGTTATTCTCAATCTTATCAGGTAATTCTTCTAAAACTTCTTGTTTTGTTCTTCTTAAAATAAATGGTTCAACCATTTTCTTTAAACGAATTTGAGCATCTTTATCTTCATCGCGAACGATTGGACGCTCAAAATGTTCTCTAAAATAATTGTAATTATATAAATAGTTAGGCATCAAAAAATCAAAAATTGACCATAACTCTGCAAGTGAGTTTTCAATTGGAGTACCTGTTAGTGCAAAACGATGAGTACCATGTAACTCTTTTACTGCTCTGGCATTTTTTGTTGCTTGGTTTTTAATGTATTGAGCTTCATCGAGAACAATATATTCAAATTTAAATGGTTTATATAATTCAAAATCCCTTCTTATATAATCATATGATGTAATGATAACATCGTAGTTGTTTATTTGTTCAATCATCTTTTTACGAACGGATAATGTTCCACTAATACATAGGACATTGAGATCGTTTGAGAATTTTTTTATTTCATCCTGCCAGTTTAATATTAGGGTTGCTGGGGTTATTACAATACTAGCTTTGTGATTCTTTTTAGCGTCTTCTAATACAGTAATCATTTGTAAGGTTTTTCCTAATCCCATATCATCAGCAAGAATTCCTCCGAATCCATAATCGCTCATTGTTTTGATCCATTTATAACCAGTACATTGGTAATCTCTTAAAATATCACTGAATGGTTCAGGAACAGGATAATTATTGATATTGCAGTTAGTTAGATGGTTGATGAGTTCTTGGAATTGTTGGTTACGGTTAAAATTAATTGTTTCGCTATCTTGTATTAATTCGTTTAAGAATAATGCTTTGGATTTATCGACTATGATAGCGCCATCTTGAATATTTTTGTTTTCAAGATTTAAATCTTGAATTAAATTATAGGCTTCATTTAAAGTTTGATCTTCTAAATTCACAAATTCACCATTTTTTAAACGATGATAGGCTTTGTGTTTTTGGTATGATTCTAAAATATCTCGGATTTCATCTTTTGAAACATTAATACTGTCTAAATCAATCTCTAATAGATCATTTTTTAAACGGATACCAATGTTTAAAGAAATGTTTTTAGGTTTATTAATATTTTTAATGTCTTCACTGACAAATACATCACAATATCTATTTAATTTAGGCAAAATATTTTTTATAAAATAGTATATATCTTCATCGTTATTGGTGATTAAATACATATTCGTTAGTTCATCATATTGTGCGTAATCTTCAATCATTGCTAGTGCTGTATCAACGTTGAGTGGCAGCTTGGTTTCATAACTGTCAATATATTTACCGTCAAATAATATATTACCTTCATCATCACGATACTCAAGATTGATTGTTAAATCACCAAAGTTATTCAAATCAACGTAAGTAAGTAAAGTGATCACACTAGGCATATAATCGTCGATATTAGCTCCTGTAATGGCAATATAAGGTAAGATTTGATCAATGATATATTTGCCAAAATAACCAAAATCTTCTTTTGCGACAATGAGATTTTCTTTATCTAATTTAGAAATCAGTTTTTTAGTAATTTTAGACATTTTAAGACTGTAACGATTTAAAATGTTTTTGTCTAAATAATATAAATATTGGTTACCAATAATTAATTGGCCGCCTAATGGCAAAAGTGATATTTCAAAGTAATCTTCTTTATCTTCGATGTTGATTGTTAAATTATTTAGATCAATAGTGGTAAAAAACATATTGATGTTAAGATTTGTGAGATATGTTTCAAAAAATTCATCAATATTATATTTGTTAATATCAATAGAACGATATCTTTCAATATCATCAATAAATTCGCTATTATCCCGAATAAAATCAATTTGTTTTAATGCTTCTGAACTAAATGATTTACGATTGTAATCGGTTGTTAACTGACTACCGTAAGTATATACATTGTGATAACGATAGTTATATATGAATTCTTTAAGATTTTTTATTAAGTAAGTTTTATTTTGACCAATTCGATAACTAATCAAGATTCGATTAAATGAATAATTAATATTAGGAATTAAATCAATCAATGAATCATTTGTTAGTTGAGGATCTTGCTGATTAGTGTAGTCGGTAATTAATTTTTTTGATTCTTCGAGTTTTGTTTGAATTAATTTTTCTTCACGAACGCGTTCAAAGGCTTCAATTTTTGCTTTGTAATCAATTTTTTGATTAAACTGAAAAGGAATTTCAGACATTTCTAAACTATAAAATTTTAATAATAGTACCCCAATATGACCACATGCTAATTCATCATTATGGCAATAAGGGCAATCACATTCAAAATTATTTATTTTTCCTCCAGTATCTACGACGATATGACAAGTACTACTACGACCATATATTTCAACAGTACCATCAATGTGGTACTCATTTTCCTGTTTTAGAACGGACATGTTTGTGATTACATTATCTTTATAATAACTGTGAGCAATTTTCCAGTTTTTTTCATTAAATATCCTATTTATTTCATCATCTTTAATATACATGTTCTTTCCCTCCGATAGAATATTATATCATTATTTTAATGATTACCAAATAGATAACATTAAAAAAAGATATTTTATGACAAGGAATAAAGTGTTATAATATGAATGCGGTTACTTATGCCGGTATAGCTCTAACGGTAGAGCAATCCACTCGTAATGGATAGGTTGCTGGTTCAAATCCCTGGTGGCTTAACGAAGCTGGAATGAAAAAGAAACTTAATTTTTCTAAAATACTCCATGATGGAATAAAAAAAGAACTTGGTATGTAGCCGATAAACTATTCTTAGATACAGTATCTAGGAATAGTTTTATTTTATTAACAGAATGATATATATAGCAGTCTCTAAAAGTTTAAAGAGCGCTAAAGTACAGTTTACAAGGGACTACACAGGGGAACGGTCTGACAGGAGTTGTGCCGTCCATTGATGAACCACCCTAAGTGTATACCTAAATGACCGCCCGTCCCGTATATCCAAGAGGTGGGAAATCCGCCCGAAAAACTCCCTATTTCCACGCTCTCGGAATTGTGGTAGAATAAAGAAAAACAGTGAAGGGGGGGCGAGGAAGATGAGCTTAACAATCCAAGAACGCTTAAAAGATTTACGGGTGGAACGGGGTTTGACGCTGGAGCAGCTTGAAGAACAGGTAAATCTCTCCAAGTCTGCACTGGGGAGTTATGAAGCAAAGGACTTCAAGGACATCAGCCACTATGCCATTATCAAGCTGGCGAAGTTTTACGGCGTGACCGCCGATTATCTGCTGGGGCGTTCTCAAACAAAAAATCACCCAAATGCCGATCTTGCAGACCTACGTTTGAGTGATGATATGATTGAACTTTTGAAAAGCGGATTGATTGACAATTCCCTTTTGTGTGAACTGGCGGCACAACCGGATTTTCCCCGGCTCATGGCTGACCTTGAAATCTATGTGAACGGCGTGGCGATAAAGCAGGTGCAGAGTGCAAACGCCATTGTAGACGCTGTGAGCGCAACCATTGTGAAGCAGCACAATCCCGGCTTGACTGACCCGCAATTAAGACAGCTTATCGCCGCCCATATTGATGATGACAGCTTTTGCCGCTATGTGATACAGCAGGACATAAACAAGATAGCTCTTGACCTACGACAAGCACATAAGGACGATTTTTTCAGCGTCCCGGAGGACAACCCACTGGAAGATTTCTTGCAGACCGCCGAGGAAACTGCCAGTCCAGACAGCGACCCGGAGCAAGCGGCTTTGGCGTTTATCTGTAAGCGGCTCAAGCTGAATTTGAAAAAGCTGTCCGAGGAAGAAAAGAAGTGGCTGAAAAAGATTGCACAGAAGTCGGACTTGCTGAAAAATCCAAAGCCACAGCGAGGACGGAAGTAAGAGAACTAAGAGCCTAAAATTAGGGAGAAATGTTTATGGATAAGAAAAGCAAAAAAATTCTGATGCACTATATGGATGATACGAAGCGGAAACTGTTATCATTTGAAGAAATTGCGTATGCAAAAGAACATGGAGCCATTTTAGAGGATTTATCTATTTCACATGAAGAAGCTATACGCATTTTGACACAAAGTCTTAAATGTATTTCTCTTAGTGATGCTGCCAACTCTTTTTTATATAGTTTATCTACTCGTGATATGGAGTATCGATATATTTTAGCATCATATATATATGCTGTAAGTTGGCTGATGTTTGATAGAGGTAGGACAGACAAAGTTCCATCTCGGCTGGATAGAACATTTTATAATTGGGTTAAGTATCAAGGCGGCGGAATTTGGGGTGGGATTGGAAAACCCATTTTTTATCTTAATGAATTCGCTCATATGGATAAACAAACCCCTACAAATATTGACAAGAATATTTTGAAAGAAATAATATCAATATCATCTGCGATGAGCGACCAAGCCACTGGCATTATGTTATGTAAAAAAATTCATGAAAGTAAACTATTGCCCTGCAATAAAAGTGAGATTATCGGAATCCTTGAAACACTTGCTATTTGTGGGATTTTGGAAACACCAGAGCATAAAGGATATATACATTCCTTTACCCCACCGTTGATGAGAGATACCGGAGATTTAAGACAAAGTCTATCCTATCCGCTCAACTGGTGGCATGGAGAAGATAAAGTAAATTATGATAACTGCTACAGAATTTTTAACATTGATTTTTCCTATTTATCGGGAAGATAGCAAAGCCAGCCGAGCCAGTCAACGACAATCTGAAAAATCCAACCCACAGCGGGGGCGAAAATAAAAAAACAATAAATCAATAATTTGCAGGAGGTAAATCAATGGAAAGCTTGATTAAATTTTTGGAAGATAAGATAACTGATAAAATGTCGGTGGAAGAAATAGTTGATGTGTTTGAGCAGATGTGCAACACACCGCTTGAAGAAGATATGGTTTTATTTGAAACTGGAACATTTACTGCTTTATCAAAAGAACCATTTTTTCAAATTTCATTAGTTCGACAGTTTTCAAATGACGAGGAAGAGTTTTATCAAATCCATGTGGTCATCTTGTATGAGCCAACCGCTGAAAATAAAGTTTTCAGCGAAGCAACATGGGACGAGGATTTGGAAGGAAATATATTTGACTATATCAGAAAATCAGAGGTTCTTACTTATGCAAGAAACCATAAATACATCGAGGTAAAAATATATATGGACGAAACTTAAGCGGACTGTGAAGGTTCTGAAGAAAATGCAGGAGAGAGAGCATGGAGCAAAAAGTTATTTACAATGGACAGATTCTTGTCTTGACACAGTTTTGGGCAACAGGAGAGCCTTGCTTGTGGATTACCGACCCGCAGCAAATTGAAATGCCCAAAATGGAATTTGTGGGCGGATACCCAAATGAATACTGCATATTTTTGAAAAACTTGACCGCAGAACTGACTCAAATCACATCCTTGGACGGAACCCCTTTGGATGTTAGCGTTCAACTTTCTCAAAAATCAAAACCCACAGCGGGGACGAAAATAGAAAATTGACAAATTTACCGGGAAGATAGCAAAGCCGGCCGAGCCAGTCAACGATCAAGATGAACGGGCTTCGCCCGCCGTTGACAGTCCCGCCCGCCTTTGCTGATGGGCAATCATGGCGGGAAAGCCCTAAAATGGCTTCCCGTCCATTTCAATTTAGAGAAAAACCGTCTGCTTTTTCGTGAGTGTGCCTGTAAGTTTGGGACACTTTTTCCCATAGTCCGGCGTGGGACGAGGGACGGGAGCTTTCATATACGCCCTGTCTGCTGACGAAAACAGACCTGCGCTTGCGGCTCCACGCCACACAAGCACAGCCCTGTTTTCCTGCCACTTCAAATGCCCTTGCCCTCCCCGGCGGCAACGGTATTTTCACGGCAACGCCGACAGAGCGTATAACACACTACACTTTGCAAGCAAAGTCGTGTGCCA
>OKEP01000218.1_pt1 | contig 20257 bp, 18 predicted proteins | sample 1613401 | NCBI WGS metagenome assembly OKEP01 (sample SAMN04436852, study PRJEB24849) | human gut metagenome | biome: human gut; feature: NICU; material: stool | host: Homo sapiens | place: USA: Saint Louis, MO | collected 2011-09-28
TATATTGGGAATAATTGGATTGATTTTTTCGTTTAAAAGAAAGTCTATATTGTTTTCTATATTAAACTTAATATTAATATTATCTTTTTCAATTACTATGTTTTTGGGAAATTTATTTTTTGAATAATTGGTATGAAAAATAAAAAATATAATCAAAGGGATATATCTGGTAGTTGTTATTTTATTAATGCTTAAATTGTTTAAATTAAAAACAGTATAAAAATCTAATTATCCGCATAAACACTGGACTTATCACACTTTATCAAGGTCAAAACCACTCAATTTACTACTAATTTACTACTTATGAATGAGCTTTGATACGACGATTTATCCTTGAAAAGTGAAGATACAAAGATACTTCCAATAAAATTGAATATTTAATAGGTAGACACTTCAAAAAATGAGGTGTCTATTTTTTTACCCAATATTTGAAAGGAAGTGAACTTATGAAAACAGAAAATCAAGAATCAAAAGGTCGCTCCCCTCCCTTTAAGACCATCAAACAAACAAGATTTATCAAACAATAAAAAGAAAGGATAGGTAAAAATATGGAACTTAAATTTGTGATTCCCAACATGGAAAAAACATTTGGCAATTTAGAATTTGCTGGCGAGGATAAAGTAGAACAGCGAAGAATCAACGGACAATTAACTGTCTTATCTCGAAGCTACAACCTCTATTCTGACGTTCAAAGAGCAGATGATATTGTGGTGGTGCTTCCTGCTGAAGCTGGAGAAAAACATTTCGGCTTTGAGGAACGTGTAATGTTAGTCAATCCACGTATTACCGCAGAGGGCTATAAAATTGGTACTCGTGGATTCACAAATTACCTTTTACATGCGGACGACATGATAAAAGAATAAAGAAAGAGAGGAAAAATGATGAGATTACCTAATGGCATTGTATTAGATAAAGACGCTACATTTGGAGAATTAAAGTTTTCAGCACTCCGTCGTGAAGTACGAATCCAAAATGACGACGGTACGGTTTCAGATGAAATCAAAGAACGTACCTATGATTTAAAATCCAAAGGGCAAGGACGTATGATTCAAGTGAGTATTCCTGCCAGTGTTCCTTTGAAAGAGTTTGACTATAACTCAAAAGTGGAAATCATCAATCCAGTTGCAGATACCGTCGCTACCGCTACCTTCCGAGGGGCAGATGTTGACTGGTATATCAAGGCAGACGATATTGTATTGACGAAAGATTCCAGTACCTTTAAAAATCAGCCACAACCTAAAAAAGAGCCAGCCACGGATAAATAGTCATGCTACTTCCACTAGAGAGAAAGGAGGAAATCCCGCATGAAACAGTTTGGCATTCGTGGTAAAAGGATTCGCCCAAGTGACAAGGATTTAGTCTTTCATTTTACAGTAGCGTCCTTACTGCCAATTTTCCTGCTGGTTATCGGACTGTTTCATGTGAAGACAATCCAGCAGATCAACTGGCAGGATTTTAACCTATCACAAGTAGACAAGATTCACATTCCCTATTTAGTTATTAGTGTTAGTGTCGCAATTCTTGTCTGCTTGCTGGTGGCATTTCTATTCAAAAGATATAGATATGATACAGTAAAACAACTGTACCACCGTCAAAAGCTGGCTAAGATGGTACTTGAAAACAAGTGGTATGAATCGGAACAGGTCAAAACAGATGGCTTCTTCAAAGATTCGTCCAGTCGTACTAAGGAAAAGATAACCTACTTTCCCAAAATATTTTATCGACTTAAAAATGGCTTGATACAGATACGGGTGGAAATCACGCTGGGAAAATATCAAGACCAACTCTTACACTTGGAAAAGAAATTAGAGAGTGGCTTGTACTGTGAGCTGACGGATAAAGAGTTAAAGGATTCCTATGTGGAATATACTTTGCTCTATGACACCATAGCCAGTCGTATTTCTATTGATGAAGTAGAAGCTAAAGATGGTAAACTTCGCTTAATGAAAAACGTATGGTGGGAATATGATAAGCTCCCTCATATGTTGATTGCTGGTGGTACAGGTGGCGGTAAAACTTACTTTATACTGACACTGATTGAAGCCTTGCTTCATACAGATTCAAAACTGTATATTCTTGACCCGAAAAATGCTGACCTTGCGGACTTAGGTTCTGTGATGGCAAATGTCTACTATAGAAAAGAAGACTTGCTTTCTTGCATTGAAACATTCTATGAAGAAATGATGAAACGTAGTGAGGAAATGAAGCAGATGAAGAACTATAAGACTGGCAAAAATTATGCTTACTTAGGTCTCCCGGCACACTTCTTAATCTTTGATGAATACGTCGCTTTCATGGAAATGCTGGGAACAAAAGAAAACACCGCAGTTATGAATAAGCTGAAACAGATTGTCATGTTAGGTCGTCAAGCTGGCTTCTTTCTAATACTGGCTTGTCAACGTCCAGACGCAAAATATTTAGGCGACGGAATCCGTGATCAGTTTAATTTCAGAGTGGCTTTAGGTCGTATGTCTGAAATGGGCTATGGCATGATGTTTGGCAGTGACGTACAAAAGGATTTCTTCTTAAAGCGAATCAAAGGTCGTGGCTATGTTGATGTAGGAACAAGTGTCATATCAGAGTTTTATACTCCCCTTGTACCAAAAGGATATGATTTCTTGGAGGAAATTAAAAAGTTATCCAACAGCAGACAGTCCACGCAGGCGACGTGCGAAGCGGAAGTCGCAGGTGTGGACTGATCTTGCTGGCTGGTGTGGCAATAGCCACGCCAGCACTTAACCCCCCGTATCTAACAGGGGGGTACAAATCGACAGGAAACAGTCAAAAAAACATTAGAAAATCCTTTGGTTACAAGGGATTTACAAAATTTCAGCGTATGTCAAATGGGCTTTAAAAGTTGACATACGCCTTTTTGATTGGAGGGATTTTTACTGAATGAACAAACTTGGTTACAGCATTTAAAAGAAAAACGCTTGGCTTATGGACTATCTCAAAACCGTTTAGCTGTTGCGACTGGTATTACAAGGCAGTATCTAAGCGATATTGAAACAGGAAAAGTCAAGCCATCAGAGGATTTACAGCAGTCCCTTTGGGAAGCTCTGGAACGCTTCAATCCCGACGCTCCCCTTGAAATGCTGTTTGATTATGTAAGGATTCGCTTTCCGACAACAGACGTACAGCAGGTGGTCGAAAACATCTTACAACTGAAACTGTCCTATTTTCTTCATGAGGACTATGGTTTCTATTCTTATTCAGAGCATTATGCTTTAGGCGACATATTCGTCCTTTGCTCCCATGAACTGGACAAAGGAGTTCTGGTGGAATTGAAAGGTCGTGGGTGCAGACAATTTGAAAGCTATCTTCTGGCACAACAAAGAAGCTGGTATGAGTTCTTTATGGACGTTTTGGTGGCTGGCGGTGTGATGAAACGCCTTGACCTTGCCATTAACGATAAGACAGGGATTTTGAATATCCCTGTACTCACTGAAAAGTGCCAACAGGAAGAATGTATCTCCGTCTTCCGCAGTTTTAAAAGCTATCGCAGTGGCGAACTGGTACGCAAAGAGGAAAAGGAATGTATGGGAAACACCCTCTATATCGGTTCATTACAAAGTGAAGTTTATTTCTGTATCTATGAAAAGGACTACGAGCAGTACAAGAAAAATGATATTCCCATTGAAGACGCAGAAGTAAAAAACCGTTTTGAGATTCGATTGAAAAATGAGCGTGCCTATTATGCAGTCCGTGATTTACTCGTCTATGACAATCCAGAGCATACCGCCTTTAAAATTATCAATCGGTATATCCGTTTTGTAGATAAAGACGATTCCAAACCTCGTTCTGATTGGAAACTGAATGAAGAATGGGCTTGGTTTATTGGGAACAATCGTGAACGATTAAAACTAACCACAAAACCAGAGCCTTACTCCTTCCAAAGGACGCTGAACTGGCTATCTCATCAAGTTGCCCCGACCTTAAAGGTTGCGATTAAACTTGATGAAATCAACCAGACGCAGGTTGTAAAAGACATTATCGACCATGCGAAACTGACAGACCGACACAAGCAGATTTTGAAGCAACAGTCAGTAAAAGAACAGGACGTGATAACAACAAAAAAATAACTCAAATACAAATTCATTGAATATAGAGAGGAGAACATTTTTATGAATTTTGGACAAAACCTTTATAACTGGTTTCTATCAAACGCTCAATCACTGGTGCTTTTAGCAATCGTTGTGATTGGCTTGTATCTTGGCTTCAAGCGTGAGTTTAGCAAACTGATTGGCTTTTTAATTATTGCGATTATTGCGGTTGGCTTAGTCTTCAACGCTGCTGGAGTAAAAGACATTTTACTAGAGCTATTCAATCGCATTATTGGTGCTTAAATAAAACCGTTCTTTTGTGGAATATAAGTGGTTTTCTTATGTTCCGCAAAGGAATGGTACACCAAACGAAGTGCGGTAGGGATTTTTGAATCTCTACAAAGAAAGGACGTGAATATATGGACGATATGCAAGTCTATATTGCGAATTTAGGCAAATACAATGAGGGCGAATTGGTCGGTGCGTGGTTTACCTTTCCCATTGACTTTGAGGAAGTCAAAGAGAAAATCGGCTTGAATGATGAATATGAGGAATACGCCATTCATGACTACGAGTTACCCTTTACGGTTGACGAATACACTTCCATTGGCGAACTCAATCGACTATGGGAAATGGTATCGGAATTACCCGAAGAATTACAATCGGAGCTATCTGCTCTGCTCACTCATTTTTCAAGCATTGAAGAACTAAGCGAACATCAAGAGGATATTATCATTCATTCCGATTGTGATGATATGTATGACGTGGCACGCTACTACATTGAAGAAACGGGTGCTTTAGGCGAAGTACCAGCTAGTCTTCAAAACTATATTGATTATCAAGCCTATGGTCGGGATTTAGACCTTTCAGGAACGTTTATCTCAACCAATCATGGGATTTTTGAAATCGTCTATTAAATCTGTCGGTACATTACTACTGGCAGATTTTCTATTTTACGGGGTGGCTCAATCAGCTACCCCTATTTTTTATGAAAGGATTGATTACATGAAGAAAATACGAAGCTATACCAGTATCTGGTCTGTGGAAAAGGTACTGTATTCTATCAATGATTTTAGACTTCCGTTTCCCATAACCTTTACGCAAATGACATGGTTTGTCGTGTCACTCTTTGCAGTGATGATACTTGGCAACTTGCCCCCTCTTTCCATGATAGAGGGAGCATTTCTCAAATACTTTGGGATTCCTGTGGCTTTCACATGGTTTATGTCTACAAAAACTTTTGATGGTAAAAAGCCTTATGGATTTTTGAAGTCTGTCATTGCTTATGCACTGCGACCAAAGCTGACCTATGCAGGAAAAAAAGTAACGCTTGGCAGAAACCAGCCACAAGAAGCCATTACAGCAGTTAGGAGTGAATTTTATGGCATATCCAATTAAATACATTGAAAACAATCTCGTCTGGAATAAAGACGGGGAATGTTATGCTTACTATGAGCTTGTTCCTTACAATTACTCATTTCTAAGTCCAGAACAGAAAATACAAGTGCATGATTCTTTCAGACAGCTTATCGCACAAAATCGTGATGGCAAAATTCATGCTTTACAAATCAGTACAGAATCCAGCATACGTTCTGCACAAGAGCGTTCCAAAAATGAAGTCACTGGCAAGCTCAAAGCGGTTGCCTATGACAAAATCGACCAACAGACAGACGCTTTAATATCCATGATTGGCGAAAATCAAGTGAACTACCGTTTCTTTATCGGCTTTAAGTTGCTTCTCAACGATCAGGAGTTTTCTATGAAAAGTCTTACCGTTGAAGCAAAAAATGCTTTGTCTGATTTTGTCTATGATGTGAACCATAAGCTGATGGGCGATTTTGTTAGTATGAGTAATGATGAAATCCTGCGTTTTCAGAAGATGGAAAAGCTCTTAGAAAATAAAATCTCTCGTCGTTTCAAAATCCGCAGGTTAGATAAGGACGACTTCGGCTATCTGATTGAACACCTTTACGGACAGACAGGCACTGCCTATGAAGAGTATGAGTACCATCTATCAAAGAAAAAGCTGGATAATGAAACGCTGATTAAATACTATGACTTGATTAAGCCTACTCGCTGTTTGGTGGAAGAAAAACAGCGATATTTGAAAATCCAGCAGGAAGATGAAACCGTCTATGTAGCTTACTTTACCATTAACAGCATTGTCGGAGAACTGGACTTCCCGTCCTCTGAAATCTTCTACTACCAGCAACAGCAATTTACATTCCCGATTGATACGTCAATGAATGTGGAAATTGTAGCGAATCGTAAAGCCCTATCTACTGTCCGCAATAAAAAGAAAGAACTGAAAGACTTGGATAACCACGCTTGGCAAAGTGATAATGAAACCAGCTCCAATGTGGCGGAAGCTCTGGAAAGTGTGAATGAGCTGGAAACCAATTTAGACCAAAGCAAGGAATCTATGTACAAGCTGTCTTATGTGGTAAGGGTATCAGCAAATGATCTTGACGAACTCAAACGTCGTTGTAATGAAGTGAAAGATTTTTATGACGATTTAAGCGTAAAACTGGTACGACCATTTGGGGATATGCTCGGCTTACATGAAGAATTTTTACCTGCCAGCAAGCGTTATATGAATGATTATATTCAATACGTGACCTCTGATTTCCTCGCTGGTTTAGGTTTTGGTGCTACTCAAATGCTGGGGGAAAATGAGGGGATTTATGTTGGCTACAGCTTAGATACTGGACGCAATGTCTATCTGAAACCTGCTCTTGCCAGTCAAGGGGTTAAGGGTTCAGTAACCAATGCGTTAGCGTCGGCTTTTGTTGGTTCGCTGGGTGGTGGTAAATCCTTTGCGAATAACCTTATCGTCTATTATGCGGTGCTTTATGGGGCACAAGCAGTGATTGTAGACCCAAAAGCAGAACGTGGCAGATGGAAAGAAACCTTGCCAGAGATTTCCCATGAAATCAATATCGTCACTCTGACTTCTGATGAGAAAAACAAAGGCTTACTTGACCCTTATGTGATTATGAAAAATCCCAAAGATTCTGAATCACTGGCTATTGATATTCTGACATTCCTTACGGGGATTTCCTCTCGTGATGGGGAACGCTTCCCAATCCTTAGAAAAGCCATTCGTGCAGTAACCAATAGTGAAGTACGAGGGTTGATGAAAGTGATTGAGGAATTACGGGTTGAGAATACGCCACTAAGTACCAGTATAGCCGACCATATCGAAAGTTTTACAGACTATGACTTTGCACATTTATTATTCAGTAATGGTTATGTGGAGCAGTCTATCAGCTTAGAAAAACAACTGAACATTATACAGGTTGCGGACTTGGTACTTCCCGACAAGGAAACTTCCTTTGAGGAATATACCACTATGGAGCTTTTATCCGTTGCTATGCTGATTGTCATTAGTACCTTTGCTTTAGACTTTATCCATACAGACCGAAGCATTTTCAAGATTGTAGATTTAGACGAAGCATGGAGCTTTTTACAGGTAGCACAAGGAAAAACACTATCTATGAAGCTGGTTCGGGCTGGTCGTGCTATGAACGCTGGGGTATATTTCGTGACCCAAAATACAGACGACCTCTTAGATGAAAAACTGAAAAATAACCTCGGCTTAAAATTTGCATTTCGTTCCACTGACCTTAACGAGATTAAAAAGACCTTAGCCTTTTTTGGTGTAGACCCAGAGGACGAAAACAATCAGAAGCGATTGCGTGATTTGGAAAACGGGCAATGCCTTATCAGTGATTTATATGGTCGTGTCGGTGTGATACAGTTCCACCCTGTATTTGAAGAACTGCTCCATGCCTTTGATACCAGACCACCTGTGCGAAAAGAGGTGTAAATGTGAAACCATCAATAGTAAACAGAATAAAATCAAACTGGACGCTGAAACGTCTAGGTAAAGTGGCAATGACAGTGGCTTTCACACTTGTGATTGCCATTTTTCTTTTAGCCATGCTGGGAACGGTGGTTCAAGCTGCGGGCTTGGTAGATGATACGGTCAATGTGGCAAATGAATACAGCCGATACCCACTTGAAAACTATCAACTGGATTTTTATGTGGATAATAGCTGGGGCTGGCTTCCGTGGAACTGGTCGGACGGGATTGGAAAACAGGTCATGTATGGACTATATGCCATTACCAATTTTATTTGGACAATCAGTTTGTATGTTTCCAATGCGACAGGTTACTTAGTACAGGAAGCCTATTCCTTAGACTTCATTTCCGCTACAGCAGATTCCATTGGTAAGAATATGCAGACCTTAGCTGGTGTGAGTGCAAACGGATTTTCAACAGAGGGTTTCTATGTTGGATTCCTCTTACTCTTGATTTTGGTTCTTGGGGTTTATGTTGCCTATACGGGACTGATAAAGAGAGAAACCACAAAGGCAATTCATGCCATTATGAATTTTGTGCTGGTGTTTATCCTATCGGCTTCCTTTATTGCCTACGCTCCCGACTACATTAAAAAAATCAATGACTTTTCATCAGACATCAGTAATGCCAGTTTATCACTTGGCACGAAGATTGTCATGCCCCATTCCGATAGTCAAGGCAAGGACAGCGTGGACTTAATCAGAGATAGCCTGTTTTCCATACAGGTTCAGCAACCGTGGCTACTGCTTCAATACAACAGTTCAGACATTGAAAGTATCGGTATTGACCGTGTGGAAAGCCTGCTCTCCACCAGCCCAGATTCCAACAATGGCGAAGACAGAGAAAAAATTGTTGCGGAAGAAATTGAAGACAGAAGCAATACCAATCTAACCATTACAAAGACCATTAACCGTTTAGGTACAGTCTTCTTCCTATTTGTCTTCAATATTGGGATTTCCATATTTGTATTCCTATTAACAGGAATCATGATTTTCTCGCAGGTACTTTTTATCATCTATGCTATGTTTCTGCCTGTGAGCTTTATTTTAAGCATGATTCCATCATTTGATGGTATGTCAAAACGAGCCATAACAAAGCTCTTTAATACCATTTTGACACGAGCTGGAATCACATTGATTATTACGACAGCATTTAGTATTTCAACCATGCTCTATACCTTATCGGCTGGTTATCCGTTCTTTTTGATTGCTTTTCTACAGATTGTGACCTTTGCAGGAATCTACTTCAAGCTGGGCGATTTAATGAGTATGTTTTCTCTACAGAGTAACGATTCTCAAAGTGTGGGAAGTCGTGTGATGAGAAAACCTCGTATGCTTATGCACGCTCACATGCACCGTCTACAGCGGAAACTTGGACGTTCCATGACTACTCTAGGGGCTGGGTCTGCCATTGTTACAGGTAAAAAAGGACAGTCGGGTTCGGGGAGTTCTGCAAGGACACAAGCAGATCACTCCCGACCAGACGGAAAGGAAAAATCAACACTTGGAAAACGTATCGGTCAAACCATCGGTACAGTAGCTGATACCAAAGACAGAATGGTAGACACTGCTAGTGGTTTGAAAGAACAGGTTAAAGATTTGCCGACCAATGCAAGATATGCAGTATATCAAGGAAAATCCAAAGTAAAAGAGAATGTCCGTGATTTAACCAGTAGTATTTCTCAAACCAAAGCGGACAGAGCCAGTGGACGCAAGGAACAGCAGGAACAAAGGCGAAAAACCATTGCGAAGCGTCGCTCTGAAATGGAACAGGTCAAACAGAAAAAACAGCCTGCTTCTTCTGTTCATGAAAGACCGACTACAAGACAAGAACAATATCATGATGAACAGACCTCAAAACAGTCTAATATTCAGACTTCATATAAGGAATCTCAACAAGCCAAACAAGAGCGTCCAGCAGTTAAGTCCGATTTTTCAAGTCCAAAAGTGGAACGCCAAGGCAATACCGTTCAAGAAAAAACCGTTCAAAAGCCAGCAACTTCAACCACTACAGCAGATAGAACTTCACAACGTCCAATCACAAAAGAACGTCCGTCTACTGTTCAAAGAGTACCACTACAAAATACAAGAAGTAGACCACCAATCAAAACCGCCACCATTAAGAAAGTCGGTAAGAAACCATGAAGTTGAAAACTTTAGTGATTGGTGGTTCTGGATTATTCTTGATGGTCTTCTCACTGCTTCTGTTTGTTGCCATTTTATTTTCAGATGAACAGGACAGCGGAATTTCCAATATTCATTATGGAGGTGTGAATGTTTCCGCAGAAGTGCTGGCTCATAAGCCTATGGTAGAAAAATATGCCAAAGAATATGGCGTTGAAGAATATGTCAACATACTTCTTGCGATTATACAGGTGGAATCGGGCGGTACTGCGGAAGATGTTATGCAGTCCTCGGAATCCCTCGGTCTTCCACCTAATTCATTGAGTACAGAAGAATCCATTAAGCAAGGTGTGAAGTATTTCAGTGAATTATTAGCCAGTAGCGAAAGGCTCAGTGTAGATTTAGAATCGGTTATCCAGTCCTACAATTATGGTGGTGGTTTCTTAGGGTATGTGGCTAATCGTGGAAATAAATATACCTTTGAACTGGCTCAAAGTTTCTCAAAAGAGTATTCAGGTGGCGAAAAAGTGTCTTACCCCAATCCCATAGCCATACCTATCAATGGGGGCTGGCGATACAACTATGGCAATATGTTTTATGTGCAACTGGTAACGCAGTATCTTGTCACAACAGAGTTTGATGATGATACGGTACAAGCCATCATGGACGAAGCACTGAAATATGAGGGCTGGCGATACGTTTACGGTGGAGCTTCCCCGACTACTTCTTTTGATTGTAGCGGACTGACACAATGGACGTATGGAAAAGCTGGAATTAACTTACCACGAACCGCACAACAGCAATATGATGTGACCCAGCATATCCCACTATCGGAAGCACAAGCTGGCGATTTGGTTTTCTTTCATTCTACCTATAACGCTGGCTCTTATATTACTCATGTTGGGATATACCTTGGCAATAACCGTATGTTTCATGCAGGCGACCCAATCGGTTATGCCGACTTAACAAGCCCCTACTGGCAACAGCATTTAGTGGGAGCAGGACGAATCAAACAATGAGAAAGGAAGATTTAATGATGAAATTTAGAAAAAATCAGAATAAAGAAAAACAGATACCAAAGGAAAAGAAACCTCGTGTCTATAAGGTCAATCCTCATAAAAAGGTTGTGATTGCCTTGTGGGTACTTTTAGGGCTTAGTTTCAGCTTTGCGATATTCAAGCACTTTACAGCTATAGATACTCATACTATTCACGAAACAACTATCATAGAAAAGGAATACGTTGATACTCATCATGTAGAAAATTTTGTAGAGAACTTTGCGAAAGTCTACTATTCATGGGAGCAATCCGATAAGTCCATTGATAATCGAATGGAAAGTCTAAAAGGCTATCTGACAGATGAACTTCAAGCTCTCAATGTTGATACAGTACGCAAAGATATTCCTGTATCGTCTTCTGTAAGAGGATTTCAGATATGGACGGTAGAGCCAACTGGCGACAATGAGTTTAATGTAACCTACAGTGTAGACCAGCTCATTACAGAGGGAGAAAATACAAAGACCGTCCACTCTGCTTATATAGTGAGTGTCTATGTAGATGGTTCTGGAAATATGGTACTAGTTAAGAATCCGACCATTACCAACATACCTAAGAAATCAAGTTATAAACCAAAAGCCATTGAAAGTGAGGGGACGGTTGATTCCATTACAACCAATGAAATCAATGAGTTTTTAACGACGTTCTTCAAGCTCTATCCTACAGCGACAGCCAGTGAACTTTCCTACTATGTGAATGACGGGATATTAAAACCAATCGGAAAAGAGTACATCTTTCAAGAACTGGTAAATCCTATTCACAATCGTAAGGATAATCAAGTCACGGTATCGCTGACAGTGGAGTATATCGACCAGCAGACCAAAGCAACGCAGGTATCTCAATTTGATTTGGTACTTGAAAAGAACGGGAGTAATTGGAAGATTGTAAAATAACAAATATTGGTACATGATTACAGATACTTTGTAATCATGTACTCTTTTTGATAAAAAATTGGAGATTCCTTTACAAATATGCTCTTACGTGCTATTATTTAAGTGACTATTTAAAAGGAGTTAATAAATATGCGGCAAGGTATTCTTAAATAAACTGTCAATTTGATAGCGGGAACAAATAATTAGATGTCCTTTTTTAGGAGGGCTTAGTTTTTTGTACCCAGTTTAAGAATACCTTTATCATGTGATTCTAAAGTATCCAGAGAATATCTGTATGCTTTGTATACCTATGGTTATGCATAAAAATCCCAGTGATAAAAGTATTTATCACTGGGATTTTTATGCCCTTTTGGGTTTTTGAATGGAGGAAAATCACATGAAAATTATTAATATTGGAGTTTTAGCTCATGTTGATGCAGGAAAAACTACCTTAACAGAAAGCTTATTATATAACAGTGGAGCGATTACAGAATTAGGAAGCGTGGACAAAGGTACAACGAGGACGGATAATACGCTTTTAGAACGTCAGAGAGGAATTACAATTCAGACAGGAATAACCTCTTTTCAGTGGGAAAATACGAAGGTGAACATCATAGACACGCCAGGACATATGGATTTCTTAGCAGAAGTATATCGTTCATTATCAGTTTTAGATGGGGCAATTCTACTGATTTCTGCAAAAGATGGCGTACAAGCACAAACTCGTATATTATTTCATGCACTTAGGAAAATGGGGATTCCCACAATCTTTTTTATCAATAAGATTGACCAAAATGGAATTGATTTATCAACGGTTTATCAGGATATTAAAGAGAAACTTTCTGCCGAAATTGTAATCAAACAGAAGGTAGAACTGTATCCTAATATGTGTGTGACGAACTTTACCGAATCTGAACAATGGGATACGGTAATAGAGGGAAACGATGACCTTTTAGAGAAATATATGTCCGGTAAATCATTAGAAGCATTGGAACTCGAACAAGAGGAAAGCATAAGATTTCATAATTGTTCCCTGTTCCCTGTTTATCACGGAAGTGCAAAAAACAATATAGGGATTGATAACCTTATAGAAGTGATTACGAATAAATTTTATTCATCAACACATCGAGGTCCGTCTGAACTTTGCGGAAATGTTTTCAAAATTGAATATACAAAAAAAAGACAACGTCTTGCATATATACGCCTTTATAGTGGAGTACTACATTTACGAGATTCGGTTAGAGTATCAGAAAAAGAAAAAATAAAAGTTACAGAAATGTATACTTCAATAAATGGTGAATTATGTAAGATTGATAGAGCTTATTCTGGAGAAATTGTTATTTTGCAAAATGAGTTTTTGAAGTTAAATAGTGTTCTTGGAGATACAAAACTATTGCCACAGAGAAAAAAGATTGAAAATCCGCACCCTCTACTACAAACAACTGTTGAACCGAGTAAACCTGAACAGAGAGAAATGTTGCTTGATGCCCTTTTGGAAATCTCAGATAGTGATCCGCTTCTACGATATTACGTGGATTCTACGACACATGAAATTATACTTTCTTTCTTAGGGAAAGTACAAATGGAAGTGATTAGTGCACTGTTGCAAGAAAAGTATCATGTGGAGATAGAACTAAAAGAGCCTACAGTCATTTATATGGAGAGACCGTTAAAAAATGCAGAATATACCATTCACATCGAAGTGCCGCCAAATCCTTTCTGGGCTTCCATTGGTTTATCTGTATCACCGCTTCCGTTGGGAAGTGGAATGCAGTATGAGAGCTCGGTTTCTCTTGGATACTTAAATCAATCATTTCAAAATGCAGTTATGGAAGGGATACGCTATGGTTGCGAACAAGGATTATATGGTTGGAATGTGACGGATTGTAAAATCTGTTTTAAGTATGGCTTATACTATAGCCCTGTTAGTACCCCAGCAGATTTTCGAATGCTTGCTCCTATTGTATTGGAACAAGTCTTAAAAAAAGCTGGAACAGAATTGTTAGAGCCATATCTTAGTTTTAAAATTTATGCGCCACAGGAATATCTTTCACGAGCATACAACGATGCTCCTAAATATTGTGCGAACATCGTAGACACTCAATTGAAAAATAATGAGGTCATTCTTAGTGGAGAAATCCCTGCTCGATGTATTCAAGAATATCGTAGTGATTTAACTTTCTTTACAAATGGACGTAGTGTTTGTTTAACAGAGTTAAAAGGGTACCATGTTACTACCGGTGAACCTGTTTGCCAGCCCCGTCGTCCAAATAGTCGTATAGATAAAGTACGATATATGTTCAATAAAATAACTTAGTGTATTTTATGTTGTTATATAAATATGGTTTCTTGTTAAATAAGATGAAATATTTTTTAATAAAGATTTGAATTAAAGTGTAAAGGAGGAGATAGTTATTATAAACTACAAGTGGATATTGTGTCCTGTATGTGGAAATAAAACACGATTAAAGATAAGGGAAGATACTGAATTAAAAAAATTCCCCCTCTATTGTCCGAAATGCAGACAAGAAAATTTAATTGAAATAAAGCAGTTCAAAGTAACTGTGATTACAGAGCCAGACGCAAAGACGCAGAGCCGATAAAATGAGATTAATACAATCTCATTTTATCGGCTCTTTCCGTTATGTATGGATTCTTTTAATTAGTCTTCGATGTTTCTTGCTTCGTTGATACCGCTGGCTAAAGATTCCATTAAGGATAGTTCTTTGTCTGTAAAGCTATCCATGTATTTCTCTATCTGTAATCGTCGGGTGCTTTTTACCAAGTTATTAGCAGGTAAGAAAAATTCATCAACGGAAACATGAAGTAACGATACAAGGTCATAAAGAACTTGTATGCTGGGGTGTTGCCCTTTATTTTCAATATTAGTTAAGTACCGTGGGTCAATTTCAATCAATGCTCCCACTTGTTCACGAGTTAAACCTCGTTTCAATCGAGCTTCTTTAATGGCTAAACCAAAGGCTCTAAAATCATATTTATCTTCTTTTTTACGCATAGTAGACCACCTCTATACATTTTATTGTTCCTACTGAATTAAAAACAGGTATAGAAAAACGTGTTATATGGTTTATAGGTTTATATTTAATAAAAAGCACTACTAAACGCCAATAAAAAAAACCGTTATATGGTAGTGCTATTTACGCTGTTAAAATATTGTATATTACTTCCAAATGGCGGTTTGTTGGAGGTCAACGTCGCCATGAAGTACATCATATACAATAAATTTCCTTACATTGGGTTCTTGTCAAAAAAAGTCGTCTATCTGCAATAGATAAGTACGTCCACCAATGTGGTTTTATAAATCATATAGATAGAATAACAGAAGCATGTAAACAGAGAAATAAATCTGTTTATATGCTTTTTTGGCTATTCAGAACTTTTTTACAAAGTTTATTTATCAGTAATGCAACAAATCCCCCTTTCACATTGGGACTAAGAGTGAAAGGAGATAAACGAGCAAGGCTCACTTCCTTTCCTAGACAGAAAGGGGGTGAGAAACATGAAACCATCTTCTTTTCAGACCACAATAGAAAATCAGTTTGACTATATCTGTAAACGTGCTATGGAAGACGAGCGAAAGAATTATATGCTTTATCTTTCAAGGATTGCAAAGCGTGAGGTGTCCTTTTCGGATGTTGGCGATTATCTTGTTAGCCAGTTTGCGACAACAGATAACTATTCAACTGACTTTCAGATTTTTACACTCAATGGGTTATCAGTAGGCGTTGAAAATGATTTGTTGAGTGAAGCATTACGTGAGTTGCCAGACAAGAAACGTGAAATTCTACTGCTGTTTTACTTTATGGACATGAGCGATTCAGAAATTGCAGACCTGTTGAAATTGAACCGTTCTACTGTCTATCGGCATAGAACCAGTGGACTAGCCTTAATTAAAAAGTTTATGGAGGAATTTGAAGAATGAAAACACAATATCCTATGATTCCCTTTCCTCTCATTGTAAAGGCAACAGATGGCGATACCGAAGCGATTAACCAGATTCTACATCATTACAGAGGGTACATAACGAAGCGTTCCCTACGACTTATGAAAGATGAATATGGCAATCAAAGTATGGTCGTTGATGAAGTCTTACGTGGAAGAATGGAAACCAGACTGATTACAAAGATTTTGTCATTTGAAATTAAGTAATATCCTCTCTCCTTTCGTGGAAGCGTGCTAAACCATTCCACGCTTCCCGAACAGGGAGGTTTGTTATTCCACCAAAGCATATTGAGCTTTCAATGTGTTTTGATAGGCTAACGAGCCATTGTTCTTTGAAAACTGAATAAAAGTAATCGAATACGTTTCGATAAGAAAAGAGCCAACGGAACTAACCGCCATGACCTATCTTATAAAGATAGCGAGCGATTCATGTTAGTGATCCGAGAAGCAATCTTTAGCAGGATTGCCTGCAACGACATTCTTATCGTGATAATGATACTCCCATACAGTCAATAGTCCGAGCGTGATAAAACCGTCGCAGGCAATGAGTATGGCTACATGAGAACCATGCAGGGGTGGAACTCCCGTGAGCTTTGCTAAAGCTGTTCGATTGCTGGTAAAACAACTTTTATGAAATCCAAATAAGTGATTTGGAAAGGAGGATTTTATGAAGCAGACTGACATTCCTATTTGGGAACGTTATACCCTAACCATTGAAGAAGCGTCAAAATATTTTCGTATTGGCGAAAACAAGCTACGACGCTTGGCAGAGGAAAATAAAAATGCAAATTGGCTGATTATGAATGGCAATCGTATTCAGATTAAACGAAAACAATTTGAAAAAATTATAGATACATTGGACGCAATCTAGCGTCGCCAAAGGGTCTTGTATATGATAAAATAGTATTAAGTCGTATCAAGGCTCTTTCCATAAAGGAAAGGAGCAAATGCCATGTCAGAAAAAAGACGTGACAATAAAGGTCGAATCTTAAAGACTGGAGAGAGCCAACGAAAAGACGGAAGATACTTATACAAATATATAGATTCATTTGGAGAACCGCAATTTGTTTACTCGTGGAAACTTGTGGCTACAGACCGAGTACCAGCAGGAAAGCGTGATTGTATCTCACTTAGAGAGAAAATCGCAGAGTTACAGAAAGACATTCATGATGGTATTGATGTTGTAGGAAAGAAAATGACACTCTGCCAGCTTTACGCAAAACAGAACGCTCAAAGACCAAAGGTTAGAAAAAACACTGAAACTGGACGCAAATATCTTATGGATATTTTGAAGAAAGACAAGTTAGGTGTAAGAAGTATTGACAGTATTAAGCCATCAGACGCTAAAGAATGGGCTATTAGAATGAGTGAAAATGGTTATGCTTATCAAACCATCAATAACTACAAACGTTCTTTAAAGGCTTCATTCTATATTGCTATACAAGATGATTGTGTTCGGAAGAATCCATTTGACTTTCAACTGAAAGCAGTTCTTGATGATGATACTGTCCCTAAGACCGTACTAACAGAAGAACAGGAAGAAAAACTGTTAGCCTTTGCAAAAGCTGATAAAACCTACAGCAAAAATTATGATGAAATTCTGATACTCTTAAAAACAGGTCTTCGTATTTCAGAGTTTGGTGGTTTGACACTTCCAGATTTAGATTTTGAGAATCGTCTTGTCAATATAGACCATCAGCTATTGAGAGATACTGAAATTGGGTACTACATTGAAACACCAAAGACCAAAAGTGGCGAACGTCAAGTTCCTATGGTTGAAGAAGCCTATCAAGCATTTAAGCGAGTGTTAGCGAATCGAAAGAATGATAAGCGTGTTGAGATTGATGGATATAGTGATTTCCTCTTTCTTAATAGAAAGAACTATCCAAAAGTGGCAAGTGATTACAACGGCATGATGAAAGGTCTTGTTAAGAAATACAATAAGTATAACGAGGATAAATTGCCACACATCACTCCACATAGTTTGCGACATACATTCTGTACCAACTATGCAAATGCAGGAATGAATCCAAAGGCATTACAGTACATTATGGGACATGCTAATATAGCCATGACGCTGAACTATTACGCACATGCAACATTCGATTCTGCAATGGCAGAAATGAAACGCTTGAATAAAGAGAAGCAACAGGAGCGTCTTGTTGCTTAGTAGTACAAATGAATTTACTACTTATTTACCACTTCTGACAGCTAAGACATGAGGAAATATGCAAAGAAACGTGAAGTATCTTCCTACAGTAAAAATACTCGAAAGCACATAGAATAAGGCTTTACGAGCATTTAATGAGATTTAAAAGGATAATTAGAAATCTATGTTTTGTTTATTAGAAATATTAATAATTATAAACAATTTTATGAATTATTTAATTATTAAATAGAAAAAAGACAGCTGAATCAAGTGGATTGGAAAGATATAGAAAGAAAAGACGGCATATGTCTATTAACATCTAAGGATTGCCCATATTGCTTACATTATATAAGCAATGGAGTAGAGTTAGCAAAAAAAGAAGGGAAAGAACATGATTTATCAAAAAATATCGTAGATTTAGATATAGATGAATATTTTAACAATGCTGATCTTAATAAAATTTTAGAGTATTATTCTATTAATACTATACCATGTATATTGGAGATTAAAAATAATGAAGTAAAACTTATTGAATTTGAAGAAATTAAAAAATATTAATTGTATATAATTAAATTAATTAAAAATTTATTAGGAGTGTTTATGAAAGGAAAAATAAGTAAGAAGATATTTCTACTCGGCCTTGTGATATTTGTGATCTCTTATCTACTTCCAGTAGGTATATTTGAAAGCTATACAAGTTTAAGACCAACCGGAATCACATCAATGTTTGTTTGCCCAATTATTGGACTAATAGGTTTAATATTTGGAGTAAAGGAAAAGGATAAGTTGTTTATGTTATTAAATATCCTTTTGATCTTATTACTTCCTATATCAATGTTCGCAGGTCATCTAGTAGGATCTCTTTAAGTGAGATAATAAGTTTAGATTAAAAATTTATAAATAATTTTAAAAAGCTATAAGTTTATCCGCTTATAGCTTTTTATCTCTCTACTTCCTTTCCATAATAATTTTCATAGTTTTTCCTATACTGAACAAGGTCAGAAAATTGTTCTTTATTCAAAGAATACTCTTGCATAAGGGTGTTCTTTTTTTCTTGCAATTTATCCAGGCTTGATAGTATTTCTTTTGTATTGGGTAGTTTTTTATAGTTCTTCAAGATTTCTTTAGCAGCTATTTTGTAGATGGAAAGCTCACTATAATATTCTTCTGCAAATTGTTTATCATCAGGATTTTTCTTGTGGTATTTGTAGATTTCACGATACTTATTTATAGTATTTATATTTTCCATATCTTGTGATAAACTCTTCATTTCAGTTTCAATTTTCTTTATTTTATCTAGCAGATCTTGTCTGTCATCAGCAGATTTTTTGATGAGGTCATCGAGCTGTGTAATTGAATTAATTCCTTGTTCTCTTAATTTTATTATTGAATCAGCCATTGTTTTGATATTATGTTTTCTTGCCCAAACTTCATAACCTTTAGAGAATTGTGCTTTTTCATTAGTAGATATATCAATAACATTTCCCACTCGTTTTTTAATAGGATTAGCTTTATTTTTAATGGCTAAATCTATTCTTTCTTTGATTTTTTCCTCAGTATAATCTTCTCCGATAGTCTTTGATCTTGTAAATCTTTTCTTATCTTTATGACGAAAAGCAATATGTTTACCAAACTTAATATCATAATCAAGAGCTTTCATATTTTCTAAAAATTCTTCCCACGAGTTAGACTTATTAATCGTTCGATCTATGTCAAATTGCAGTTTAGACTTCCAAGAATTTCCTTTCTTACTTTGGTCAAACTCATACCAAGATTTACCAGCAGTTTTATATTTTCTTTTGTAAGCTTCATAATATTCATCAATGACTGAAAGCTTATTTTCTTTACATAATTCATCACTTTGATACCTAATTTTGTGGTAAGATTTTTTGTTAGATTGGTAGCATTTACCAGTATTGTAATTAACATTATTAAAAATAATATGGTTATGGATATGCCCTCTGTCTATATGAGTTGCAAGAACAAATTCATAATCTTCTTTTAAAATTTTCTTACATAATTCCATTCCAATTTCGTGAGCTTTTATAGGATCAACCTCTCCTGGTAGAAAAGATTGGATTAAATGTCTAGCCAAAACTGTACCCTTAGTGTCATTGTCTTCTCGTGTTTTCATAAATTGAATATGAGCAGTAGATGGATGGCATTTGAAGGAAGATACCAAGATTT
>OKEP01000226.1_pt1 | contig 19629 bp, 13 predicted proteins | sample 1613401 | NCBI WGS metagenome assembly OKEP01 (sample SAMN04436852, study PRJEB24849) | human gut metagenome | biome: human gut; feature: NICU; material: stool | host: Homo sapiens | place: USA: Saint Louis, MO | collected 2011-09-28
CGATTCTCTGCACATATTACATTCCCGAAATTATAATACTATTTATCTTTTTTAAGATTCTCTAACAATAATAAAATTACTGGTTTTATAAGTTCATCAAAATCATTATTATAAATACTAATAAATCTAACTATAATTGAACGAATAAAAGCTCCCTTATGCACTAAGGAAGCTTTTATCATTTCATATGTATATCCCTTACATATATACGTGAAATCAGAAGTTTCTGGTCAGATAACACATTCCCCAATGTGTCATTTTTTTCACATTACGTATTGTACATCAAAAATTTTTAATAGACAAGAGTTTATTCACTTCTTTTTCATGAATCCTTCTAAAACTTTCAATGTGAAAAAGAATCATTTACATCTCATTAAACAACCTTATGTTGCCATGTTCCTCGAATAAATCTCAAATAAGAACAACATAATCTTAGAGACTGATCAAAGCACAAAGATAACCATGCCCCAAAAAGCCCTAAACCTAATGTAATGCATAATAAATATGTAATAATAGGACGAATAATCGCTACACTCACAAGGGAATATTTCATAATATAATATGTATCCCCTGCCCCTTTCAACACACCGGAATATACTTGCTGTAATGCTTGAGGGAATGCTGCGATAGCCATAATGCCCATCAAAGCGGCTGAAAGTGTAACAACATCACTTTCACGAGTATATAACTGTACTAAAAAATCACCAGGGCCAATAAAGATTAATGCACTTACAAGGCCCACGACTAGACCAATACGGGCACCAATTTTACCATAAGTACGTGCAATATCCGGTCGCTTGTGTCCAAGACTTTGACCCGTATGTGATGCACCTGCAAATCCAAGACCCATCGCAAAATAATAAAATATATCCATTAAATTCATACATACGTAATGTGCTGCTAAAGGTACCGCACCTAAGGAGGCAACAATCATAGTGTATGTATACATACCAAACCGCTCAAAGAACTGTTCCCCTAAAGAACTGCCACCGACATGAAACATTGTATGTAATACGGGCCTTTCAAACATCCATTTCGACGGATGGCGCAATGTTAATCCAGTAGAAGTATGTTGTGAAATCGTACGCAACAACAATAATGCAATAATAGCACTACTGATCATAGTGGATACACCTGCCCCCATAACGCCAAGTTCAGGGAAGAAACCAATACCATAAATCAAGAAGAAATTCATTATCGTATTCAAAATATTCCCTACTACATTAGATTTAAAAATGACCTTGGTATTACCATATCCAATGAGTGCAGCCCCTACGATTTGGCTAAAGGATTGAAAGATTAAGCTAATAACTATGAAACGACCATACCAAACAGCCGTTTCAATATAGCTATCTTCAGCCCCCGTAAATCGTAGAATATGCTCTAAGTTCAAGAAGCATATCAATAATAACGGTACATAAATTAAAAAATTCAATAAAATAGACTGCTTAAGTACAGCATTCATGCCATCTACATCACCTTCACCATGACGACGAGCTATAATTGCCGTCACGGCTATAGATAAAGCTCGACAAAAGATGAGCATTACCATCTCAGGTTGTCCCATAATGCCTACTGAAGCAAGCGCTGACGCACCTAAGGCACCAACCATCGCCAAATCGATGGCCGTCATAAATTGTAACATCAAACCTTGTAAGGTAGCTGGCCAAGCTATTTTTAAATAATTACCATATAGTTGCTTCGTAGTTCCTACAGGTCCTAATCGTTCTGCAACAGGCAACATAGTATCTATTGAAAGCCATCGTTGTATACGGTCTAACATCCTATCTCCTATTCATGTAAGATCATATAGTAAAGGTATTACTTCACCTCTTATATCTATTGTATTATATCATACAACATATGAGAAGTCATTCATATGTTATGTGTTTCAAATAAGAATTTATATCAAAATAGCAAAAAAGAACCTCTTATGCGAAATGTATATACCCTATCAAGTACAACAGTGTATAAGAGGTTCTTTAGCTTTACAGGCAAATGACTATCTTAGACTATTATCAAAATTAGTTCTCAATGCTTAACCTTTAGAGGCTAACAATTGATTTACTACGGCACGCAAGTCATCTAAACCTTGTTTGGTTTCAGCCAATTCTTGACGTTGACGTTCATTTTCAGCTTCTAATGTATTTAAACGTGCTGCTTGATTAGCAATAACAGTTTTTTGATTACTATTTTCTTTTTTTAGACTAGATACTTCATCTTGCATTACATAAACAGAACTAATAGGGCCTGCTTTATAACGTTCTGGAATAGCGTCTTTTCTTTCACGACTGCCACCAAATTTATGTGTTACACCTGCATTTACCATATTGTGACTAGTACCAAGTGAAACACCTACATTGAACATCGTATCTTCGGTTCGGTAATGAGCAATACCGATAGCCCCTGCAGTTTCACCACGGTAGTTACCAATACCAGCCATGATTTGTGTAGGTTCCAATGGATCGTATTGAATTGGTTTCAATGCTGCCATAGCTGCCGCATGAGCACCAACACGTTGTGTTTCAGTACCAACACGGTTAACAGCTTCTTGTAAACCAGCATTAGATGCTTTCAATTGGCTAACATTTACTGCATCAGTATCAGCTGTGCCAGGCGCTACCCCATGAATTTGGTTGCCACCATTATTTAAGCCGTCTACAGTAAGGGATACAGGGCTAGCTGTTGCATCTGCCGGAGTAATAGTCATACCACCACCATTAATTGCAGTAGAATTACCAGCTGCATCTTTCACTGTTGTACCTGCAGGAATGATCTTAGTAGATACACCATTTTCATCTCCTACGGTAACACTGTTTAGACCTTTCATGTCTTTAGCCAAGCCATATGTGAAAGTAGTTCTGTCTTGGTTAACTACAAGATTATCACCAGCTTGGAATTTTACAATATCCCCACCTTGTACTTTTTCAATGGTACCACCAGCAGCCGTTACATTCCATGCAGATATATCTTTAACTTGTTGTTTACCATTCTCTGCTAAGTTGCTCAAATCTTGATTTGCAGCATTATCAATTTTGCCTTTAGTTGCATCATCGAGTTTAACAGTTACATCATCGCCATTAGCAACCGTAGTAAGGCCATTTTCACCTTTCACATTGAATTTCACATCACCTGTGCTCAACGATTTTTCATCAGTCGAACCAGAGTTACCACCTAAAGAAATCTTACGAGCGATAGCAGCAGTATTTTGAGCAATATTAGCTTTATTAGAAGCAATATCCCCTTTATTTGTAGCAATGTCGCCAGTATTTTTAGTAATTGCAGTTTTATTATCAGCTATTTTTTGCTTATTATCTGAAATAGCATCAGCATTCTTACCAATTTTATCTGTATTGGCTGCGATATCAGCTTTATTCGCAGCAATATTGTCCTTATTAGTAGCAATATTACCTGCATTTTTAGCTATTGCAGTTTTATTTGTATCAATAGCAGTTTTGTTAGCTTCAGCTTTATCGTCAACTTTTTTCAATTGGGAGACATTGACAGCATCTTTATCAGCAACACCATCTGCTACATTGGCAACTTTCAAATTTCCAGCATTGATACCTTTATCACCATCAATTTTTACAGTTTCATTACCGCCAGCATTATTGAAAGAAGCACTGTTTAATTTAGAAAGATCTTTTTTCAAAGCTACAGAGATTTTCTTATCATTTCTAGCAACCGCAACATTATCGTCACCAGAAAAATCTACTGTATTACCTTTTTCAACCGCTACTGGTGTAGCTTCACCATTAGCAGAAAGATTCCAACCATATTTGTTTTGATCAATCGCTTGATTAATCGCATTAGCTACGTTGGCAGAATCCGCCATGCCAGCAGTCGCTGTAGCGCTACCATTTGCTACTGTGATATCTTGCTTTTTACCAGAAACTATAATTTTCTTACCATTAGCTGTAGTGCTAATGTATGTATTATCACCATTTACAGCCAATTTACTATTAGCAAGGTTCACATCGCCTGTACCAGTATCACCTGTAAAAGCTAGATTAACACTCTTTAATTGCGCCACGTTTACTGCGTCTGTATCAGCAGTACCTGCAGCAACATAGTTAATTTGACGTGTTTGGTTTATCGTACCAACGGCAACACCACCTAATTTAGACGTTAGGGCGGCACCACTTAAACCAGCATATATATCTGTACGACTAGCATTAACATTATATCCCGCTACGCCTGAAGCAATATCAGCTATAGATTTTGAGCCAACAGCTACACCATCTACTACTTTACCTCTGGCGCCATCACCAACAGCCACAGAACGACTTGCAGATGCGTCTGTTGCGGCATTTGGGCCAATAGCAATAGAATTATCGGCCGTAGCACCAGTATTATCTTTATTAGCAACATCAGAAGATTTTATAGATATATATTTATAAGCGATTTGGTCTACAATAGCGCTAAGTTGAGAGCCATTAATTGCATCTGTGGAAGTAGCACTTACTTCACCAGGAGCCACATGTTTCAACTGACGTTCATACCCTTTAGAACCAAAAGATACAACATCACCTGGCAATGTTTTATCACCACCAGCCCAGGAAGCAACAACGTTATTTGGCAATGTATAGCTAGATTGTTTTGTACCGCCTACATCAGTGTTAGAACCACCACCGATGGCAATAGCATTATCACGATTTGCCCTAGCCCCTGTGCCAATAGCAATAGCATTTGTTACATCATTATTGGCTTGACCAGAAGCCCCACTAGAAGTTCCTGATAAACGATCCTTCGCATTTGCACCTGTACCAATGGCAATGCCCACATTGCCTGACTGACCTTTCATGCCTAATGTGATACCGGATTCACCAGCCGTTGCCGATGTATATAGTGGGTTTCTCATATCAAATCCTGTTAAGCTTTGAACCGCACTACGCAAATCCCCAGTTTTATTCTCACCATTATTCGTAGTGTAAATAACATTTACACCATCGGCTTTAACTACATCATCGCCACCAATAACAATAGAAGAGTTACCTTGAGCTATTGTATTTCCCCCAATGGCAATTGCTTGCTCCCCAATTACTCTTGCACCTTCATTAGCAGTATTACCACCACCAATAGCGATTCCTTGTGGACTGTTAACACTGGTACTAGAATTAGAACCTATTGCAATAGAATATCCACCAGCAGCTGCTGCATTTTGACCGAAACCTACAGCTTTATCACCAGTAACAGAAGCACCAGCCCCCAAGCCTACTGCTGTTGCATGCATATTTGTAGGCAAAGTATTTGCCGCCATAGAGATGCTAGCATTAGTCATTGCTAATGCAGCCAAGATTGTTGCTACAACAGTTTTCTTTTTGCCACTATTATTCTTAGCGAACTCAGATACTACTACGTAGCAGTTTTTTGATTTGCTCCAAACCACTTTAAAAATCTTATTCATACTTTCTCCTATAAACTATAGTAATAGTAATGCTCCCTCGATGTTTTATCATATGGTAAGTCATACGAGAATTCCAAAATCTTCAATATTATAAGTATATCAAAACCTTTAATACACTATCAAGCTTTTTCATTTTTTATTCATAATTCTACATAGCGCATAAATGCAGCATCAATGCGCTTTATAGTGATTCATATCACAAATTTATATAAAATACGGGCTTATTTTATACCATAACGAAGAGATAAAATGAATATAAATTCATAATCATTATTTTAAACTTGTTTTATAAGATTATATTTTCCCAACACCTCATCAATTCATCTTACATTACATAACAAAAAGCTATCTCATAGAAATAATAATCTACAAGATAGCTTTATTGCTAGTTTATATAATTAAATAGGGAAAACCAATTAAGTTACATTAAAGGCATATACACTTTGTTCGTGTGCTAATTGTATGCGCTTATGTAAGCGTTTCATATATGTACGATATATCGCTTGTGCTTCTTCGACAGATACGATATCAAAATGAATTCCATCCCCCACTGGTAATTGGCTTAACCTAGGTAAATCTGCCGTAATCACAGTACCAATCTTTGTATAGCCACCTGTTGTTTGCCGATCTGCCATGAGCACTATAGGGTTTCCATCAGAAGGAACTTGGATAGAACCAAATACAGCGCCATCGGAGATAATATCTGCACCATCTATATGCTCTATAACAGGGCCATCCAAGCGAAAGCCCATTCGATCACATTGTACAGTCAATGTATATATTTTACTACCAAAGGTCTTGATTCCTTTCTCTGTAAAATACTTTGCTTGATTTCCGAGAACAACACGCAAAGGTTCGTGACACTCACGGCCGCCGCGGTTATATAAGGCGATATTGAATAAGTTATGACCATCATAGAAGTCGCACACATTCACTTCGTCTCTAGTAAATGCTTTAATGCCAAACTGATCACCTGCTTGTAATGGTCTCCCCTCAAGACCACCTATCTTAGCCTTTGTATGAGTCGATACGCTACCATTAATAGCAGGAACATCAATACCGCCTGAGAAAGCAATATACATACGCACGCCACATTGGCTAAAACTACCAGAAATAATATCTCCTTCATGACATATAAAAGGTATGTATCGAGGCACGACTATATTATTAATAGTGGGGTGCATATCAGCCCCTGTAAAAGCAACAATACATGTACCTTGAACCGTTAGTGTAGGCGGTAGCACGGTGCATTCTAAAGCACCTAAAGGCTCCTTGTTTCCTACTAAAGCCTGCCCCAATAGATAGCTTTCACTATCCATAGGCCCCGCTACAGGCATACCATATTGTTGATAGCCGACTCGTCCTGCATCTTGAATCGTTGTATACATTCCTGGTCCATCTACGTGGATTGAAGCTTTCTTAAAACTATTTAAAGCCACGCAAATCACCTACCTCTACTTCATGTACAACAGGAACATAAGCTGAACCTAAAGATTTGATGCGATAAAATTCAGTATCATCGATGGGCACATAACGAACGTAGTCCCCTGCTCTTAATAATGCAGCTTGTTTTTTAGACATATCATACATAGTCACAGGTGTGCGCCCAATGATCTGCCATCCCCCTGGAGAATCTGATGGATATGTGCCAGTCTGTTCTCCTGCAATACCTACAGACCCGGCAGGAATCAAAGTTCTTGGCGAAGACAACCGCGGAGTTGCAATGCGAGGATTCATTCCACCTAAGTAAGTAAAACCAGGAATAAAACCTAACATATAAACCAAATAATCAGTACCACTATGAATGGATACAACCTCAGCTTCACTTATATGATTATGAGAGGCTACAAAGCCTAGATCTGGACCATACTCGCCACCGTATATGGTCGGGATTTCAACAATCGTAACACGTTCATTTGCGCTGTCTGTTACAGATTCTTGTAATATAGGATTGATAGTTCTACAAATGTCGGAATACGTATATACCATTGCATCATATTGAACAAGCAATGCACAGTATGTAGGAACTAGTTCAATAATTCCATCTAGCTGTAAGAGTTTAATCTGCTCTATAACTTGTCGGATTTGTCGATTAATCTTTGGATCGATTGCTTGACCAAAATCAATAGAGATAGCGCAATCCCCTACAGGTGAAATTGTAGGTTTCATATGTACCTCCTGCTATAACTAGAAAGGACCATCACATTCAAGATGAACGTAATGGTGCTTTCACAGATAATTAATTAACCTAGTAACTTAGCAATACCTTTTAAAGATGTAACACCAATGTAAGATGTTACGAGCACTACAATCCACCCTGTATAATATAAAAGTTTATTGTGTTTATATGTTCCTACGATTTCAGATTTATGAGTTGCGACAAGCATAACTGCCAATGTAACAGGTAATATTAACCCATTTACAGAACCGGCTAAAATCAATAGAGATGCTGGTTTACCAATAAAAATCAGGATACATGTGGAAATAAAGATAAATGCCATAATAGTCAATTTTTCATTTCGTTCTACCACCTTAAACAATGTTTTTAAGAAGGATACTGATGTGTAGGCAGCCCCTACTACAGAGGTCAATGCGGCACAGAAGAACACTATACCGAATAATTTATGCCCGATTTCACCAGCTCCTAAAAGAAAAGCAGAACCAGCTGGATCCTTAGCATCTAGTACAAATCCCATAGATACCACACCAAGAACAGCTAAGAATAATAATATACGAACTAGCGCATCAACAGACATGCCCATAATTGCTGCACAACGTACATCCTTTAAATGTTCTTGACCTGTAATACCAGCATCAATAAGGCGGTGCCCACCAGAGAATGTTATATATCCACCTACGGTCCCTCCAATAAGAGTTATCGTAGCAAGCCACGGATAATTCATAGGTACTATTGCATGAGTCACGGCTGTCCCTACCGGGGGATTCGTTGAAAATGCTACATAAGCAATGAGGACAAGCATAACCGTACCGAGTACTTTAGCCGTATTATCTAGAACACCACCCATCTTCTTAGATGTAAATAGTAAGATGCCCAAAATACCACTAATAGCGGCTGCTGTTGTTGTGTCGATACCAAATATAATATTGAGGCCCATAGAAGCACCACCAATATTACCGATATTAAAGGCTAATCCACCAAGGGAAATTAAAAATGCCACTATATACCCAAGGCCTGGTAATACCTTATTCGCAATATCTTGACCGCGCATTTGGGATACACCAATAATTGTCCACACATTAAGCTGTGCAATAATAGAGAAAATAACGGATATAACGATAGCAAATGCAAAGTCTGCTTTCAACTCATTTGTAAACGCTGCTGTTTGCAACATAAAGCCAGGCCCAATAGATGACGTGGCCATTAAGAAAGCTGCCCCTAATAGGACAGAGAAACTCGCTTTACCTGTAATTGGTTTCATAGGAACCTCCAAAATAATAATTAATCTATGTCATACTTATTGCTTAAAGCTCATACTTGCTTTTAATACTTATATTCGTATTTTCTGTTAGTATTAATTAAGCATTTATTTTAATGTTCTTAATAGTGTTATCGGTGTTGAAAATTCGCCACCGTTATACCAGCTTTTGATAGCCCTTCCCGAATATACTTTATGAAAGCTATCGCTTCAGGATTATCTCCATGAACACATATGGAATCTGCCACAATATCAATGGTCTTCCCCGTATTAGTAACGACCTTACCCTTTGTAACCATCATCAGTACTCGGTCTAAAGCCTCTTGTGGGTCTTTGATGAAAGCACCTACTTCTGTACGAGGAACCAATGTTCCCTCCTCTGTGTAGCCACGATCGGCAAACACCTCCTGTATAACAGGAATACCTCGTCGCTGTGCCTCTTGAGCAATATAGCTACCGCTCAATACCATAGCCGCAATTTTGGGATTTACTGCTTGTAAACCATCTAAAATTGCATCAGCTATTACAGGCGTAACACAAGCTGTATTGTAAAAGGCACCGTGTAACTTCATATGCTGTAAAATAAGGTCATGGCTATCACAAAAAGCTTGTAGTGCGCCCAGTTGGTATATCATATAGGCTTTTGCCTCAGCAGGATTTACTGCCATCGCACGACGACCAAATCCCATCAAATCTGGATAACCAGGATGTGCCCCTACGGCTACACCCTTTTCTTTACACATGCGGACAGTCGCATCCATAATAAGAGGATCTCCAGCGTGCCAACTACAAGCAATATTAGCACTTGTTACGTGATTTAATACTTCACTATCCATACCTAATGTATAATTACCAAAACTTTCGCCTAAATCACTATTTAAATCTACATAATGAGACATATACTATTACCTCTCCATCTTCATCTATTTTATAAATTCTATAGAATATCGAATTTAATGATACGATTATACTAAATAAACCTATATCTTAGCAAGGATATTTATCAAATCTACAAAATTATTTTATAAATACAAAAACCACAAGATTAAAATCTTGTGGTTTGTATGTATACTCTTTTTTATCTGACCCTACTATATCCCATCATGAGCTCATAAATAGTATTTTGTATATTATCCGATTCTGTTATTTCAGAAACGGCACAAATAAAATCGGGATGCGCTTGCCAAACGGTATCAGCATTTGTGGTTTTAATGCCCCCAATAGCAACAATGGGAGCCTTACTAAACTGCTTTGCCCAATATATATAAGAAATGCCTACAGGATTAGCATTGGGTTTTGTTTGTGTAGAAAAAATAGGCCCTACCCCAATATAATCAATAACACCTGTATATCTGTTTGCCGCTTTTAGGTCAGATATACTATGAGTTGACCAGCCAATCAACATATTAGGTCCTACAATTCGTCTTACCGTATTAGGCGGCAAATCATCTTGCCCAATATGAACACCATCAGCATGTACAGCCAGCGCAAGATCAACATAATCATCAATAATTAATAGAGCATGATAATTAGAGGTCAATCGTCTCAAAATCATAGCCTCCTGATATCGCAGAATAGGCGTTTTTCCCTTTTCACGATATTGTATAATTCGTATCCCTGCGCTTAGCATATCTTTTACAAGCGGAACTACATCTCGAGTACCACCCGTAATTCCATATATAGGGCAAGCATTCATTACCGCTGTTAGTTTGTCTTTTCTATTCACTTATTTCACCTCATTAAACATGGTGTTCTCTAGTAAAAGTAATAACGCTAGATCCGCCTGTTTTGCAGCAGCAATAGCTACACGTGGTGCATAAGGATACGCATCTTCTACACCGGAATGCTCGTCACCAACAATATATAAATTTTGACCTAGCTTTTTAGTTCGTAACGTATCGGAATTACCTATTCCAGCCAATCCGGATACCATGATTTTAGCTACATCTAGTGAGATTGTAGCCTCTAAAAACATAGATTTAGCTTCTACCGCATCAAAGGCTTCTATCAAAATATCGGCTTTTTTATAAATTTCAGGTATATTCTCGGTTGTCAATTTATCCTTATAAATCTTAACGATAACATTTGAATTAATGGCAGTTAACACATCTTGTAAAGCCTCTACCTTATACTGCCCCACATGATGCGAAAAATAGTATTGTCGATTTAAATTACTTAGTTCTACAATGTCATAATCTGCAATAATTAGATTTCGAATACCACTACGGACAAGATTAACCGCACAATTGGATCCCAATCCACCAGCACCTAAAACGCCTACTACTGAACTCTGCAATTTACGAAACTCTTCAGGACTATAGAAGTGGGATATAGCCGTTTCAAATTCGTTATTCATATGAGCCATACACATATCCCCTCATAGTACTTGCCAATCTTTATAAATAGGTTGGTATCCATTATTTTCAAGCATTGTTGCCATTTCACTTACACTGCGATTATCACTAATTGTAAATTGGCTAGAATCATCTTGTTTTGTATGTCCCCCTACAGAGGTTGTTACGCCAGCTGAAACTTTTGTAATCCCCAGTCTCACTAGGTTATCACGCATATACTTGCTTTCACGAGAGGAAAGCGTAATTCCCACACGGGGAAACAAAAGACGCAAAGCCAAAATATATTGAACCAATGCCGTATCATCTACAGGATGTTTTGGTGAATAACCTACTGCACAAGGTCGAATTCTTGGAACGGAAACCGATAGCTCTACATCTGGATAATGTTGCATAAGGTAATTAAGATGTAACATCGTCTTGTATGCCTCTCGACGCCATTCATCAAGACCCATTAAAGCACCAATATTGACCACTCTAAATCCAGCCTGACAAGCCAACTCAGGCGTATCAATCCGCTTTACAAAATCACTCTTAGGCCCAAATGGATGTAATTGCGCATACAACGTCGGATTATATGTCTCTTGGAACATCGTCATTCCATCCGCTCCAACTGTGACTAATCCTTTATATTCCTCTAGCGTAAGCGAATACACCTCAACACTAACGCTACTAAAAATAGGAACCAATTTTTCTACGGCAGCTTGTATATATGACGGCGGACTGCAAGATTTAGATTCACCGGTTAATACCAAAACTTGCTCTAATCCCGTTTCAGCAATCGCTTTCGCTTCAAGCTCAATATCGTCTAAACTTAGCTTTTCACGAGCAATCCCACTACGATGGCTATATCCACAATACACACAACCATTGTCGCAATAGTTTGAAATGTACATAGGCGTGAATAGTTGTATGGTATAACCAAATTGCTGTACCGTTCTCTCATGAGCTAACTGTGCCATATCTTCTAAATACAGCAGGGCTTGAGGTGATAATAGAATCAGTGCATCATCAATAGCTAACTTAGGTTTAGAGAGTGTTGAAAGTATTTCATCATCAGTTACTGCGCCTAATATGTCAGCTATATCTTCATTGGAAACTCTTGAAAGTACATCTAAAAATGACATATCATCACCCTACTTTCGCAAGAAACCAGTTAACGGTGAAGATGCACTGCCTACAGACTTCTTAGGTGCACATTTTGCAAGATATGCCTTGCGACCAGCCTCTACAGCATGATAAAAAGCCTCTGCCATTCCTACTGGGTCCGAACTCGTAGCAATAGCCGTATTAACAAGAACAGCACTAGCCCCCATTTCCATAGCTATTGTTGCATCAGAAGGACGACCTATCCCTGCATCAACAATAATCGGCACATCAATAGAGTTGATTAAAATCTCTATCAATCCTTTTGCTTCAAGTCCACGATTACTACCAATAGGCGAAGCGAGAGGCATAACACAACTAGCACCAGCATCTACTAGTCGCTTTGCATCCATCAAATTAGGACTCATATAAGGAAAGACTATAAACCCTTCCTTTGCCAACACCTCGGTGGCTTTAATAGTCTCTAAATTATCGGGCATTAAATACATCTGATCTTGAATGACTTCAATCTTAATCAAATCACCACAGCCTAATGCTTTTGCCATACGTGCAATGCGTATAGCCTCGTCTGCATTTCTAGCACCCGATGTATTCGGTAATAAATGCATTCTATCAGGAATATAGTTTACTATATCCTCCTCGCTTTGTGTCGTACCTACGCGCCTAAGAGCAACTGTCACAATATCTGATTGTGATGCTACTAATGCATCATACATCAAATTATAGGATGCATATTTCCCTGTCCCCACTAACAAGCGACTAGAAAAAGTTGTATTACCTACAGTAAATGAATCCAACATATCAACCACCTCCTACAAAGCTAACAATTTCTAATCTATCAGCAACCGTTAATTTAGTGGTTATATACGTTTCCTTACTAAGAATCTCGCCATTAAGCTCAACTACAAAGTGTTTACCAGAATAGCCTAATTCATCAAGAACCAAATGAAGTTGCTTACCTACAACATGCTTTGGCTCTCCATTAACAATCAAATCCATAATGACCTCCCATATGAAAAAGCTTATAAAATATCAATATATTCTTCTTGTAAAGCTTTATTCATACTGCGTACAGCACAAAACTTGCCGCACATCGAACAGGTTTCACTATGATCTTCCTCTGGTGCTCTACTTTCACGAATAGAACGAGCCCGTTCAGAATCAAGGGCACAAGCATATTGTGCCTCCCAATCGAGAACTTGACGTGCCTTAGCCATAGTGTCATCTATATCTCTTGCATTAGGAATACCACGAGCAATATCTGCAGCATGCGCCGCTATTTTAAAAGCCATAATTCCATCTTTTACATCATCTGCATTTGGTAAGGCTAAATGTTCCGCTGGTGTAACATAGCACAAGAATGACGCTCCATGCATACCCGCTACAGCCCCACCAATGGCAGCTGTAATATGGTCATAACCAGGAGCAATATCTGTGACGAGCGGTCCCAACACATAGAATGGCGCTCCATCACACAAGGACTCTTGTATTTCCATATTCATTTGTATTTGATGTAAAGGTACATGCCCAGGTCCTTCAATCATAGCTTGTACACCATATTGTTTCGCTCGTTTTGCCAATTCACCAAGCCTTACAAGCTCTTCAATTTGGCATACATCAGTTGCATCCGCCAAGCAACCTGGACGACAAGCATCACCTAAAGACAAAGTAACATCATATTCTTTACAAATCTTTAAGATTTCATCAAAGTATTCATAGAATGGATTTTCATGGCCTGTCATGCTCATCCATGCAAACACCAAACTCCCTCCGCGGCTAACAATATTAAGCAACCGTTTATGACTCTTGATTTGATCTATTGTTTTCCTCGTAATACCACTGTGGATAGTAATAAAATCTACACCATCTTGAGCGTGCAATCGGATAGTGTCCAAGAAGTCTTGAGCCGTTAATTCACCCAAATCTTTTTGATGATGAATGACACTATCATAGATAGGCACCGTACCAATCATTACTGGCGATGTCTCGATTAATTTACGTCTAAAAATACGAGTGTCACCATGAGTGGAAAGGTCCATGATTGACTCTGCTCCAAGTCGAATAGCTCGATTAACCTTTTCAATTTCACTATCATAATCAGTAACATCTTTCGATGTACCTAAATTAACATTGACTTTCGTTCTTAGACGCTTACCAATCCCCTCAGGCGAAATGCTAGTATGCTGCTTGTTACAAGGGATAACAACCTTTCCTGCTGCCACTAGGGAACATAACACCTCTTCATCCATACGTTCTTTTTCCGCGACTACTTTCATTTCCTTCGTAACTACGCCAGCCACAGCCGATTCCAATTGTGTCATAAACATTTTTACATCCTCCTATATAAAAGACATATATAGTTAGGTATGCAAAAATGGGTATCGAACAAAATGATCGATACCCATATTAAGTATTAGCGTGCTTCCTACGCGGGCATGATCCCGATCAGGTATAAAGGTCAGGTGCTCGCAGCCCTTTCTCAGCCTATATAATAGGCTCCCTTGCATACTCACTATATAATTATGCTATTAATATTACTACTTTATTCAGATTTGTCAAATGATTATTCTGACACTTTTACGTCTATTCTTTATTTCTCAGCCTTATCTTGGTCTTTGCTATTATCGGAATCTGCTTTTTCAGAGATTACAATATGCCCATCCTTAACATCAGCAAGCAAGTGTTTAGCATCTATGTGATCCAAGTAGAAGTCAGTTACATTATCGCGGATTTCAGATTCGATAACACGACGTAATGGACGAGCGCCCATAGTTTTGTCATACCCTTGTTCCATCAACAATTCTTTAGCTGCATCTGTTACATCAAGAGTGATGTCTTTCTTAGCCAAAGTCTTATTAACTTGGTCGAGCATCAAATCTACGATTTTTTTCAAATCTTCTTTGCTTAATTGATTGAACTCGATAACTGCGTTGAAACGGTTCAAGAACTCTGGACGGAAGAATGGAGCGATGCGTTCCATTACATCTACTTTATTTTCATCATCATTGTCACTGCCATAACCGAAACCTGCATTGGATGTAGCGATGATAACAGTATTTTTAAAGTTTACTGTATTACCTTGACCATCTGTTAAGCGACCATCATCCAATACTTGTAGAAGTAATGTGATAACTTGAGGGTCTGCTTTTTCGATTTCATCGAATAATACGATGGAATAAGGATTACGACGAACACGTTCCGTCAATGTGTTGGAGTTATCTTCGTAACCAATATAACCAGCTGTAGCACCTATCAATTTAGATACGGCTGTGCGATCACTGTATTCGGACATATCCAAACGAATGATTGCATCTTTGTTACCAAACATATCTAGAGCTAATTGTTTAGCCAATTCTGTTTTACCAACACCGGTAGGTCCTACAAATAAGAAACTACCAATTGGGCGGTTGCCTTCGTCAAAGCCTGCACGGTTACGACGGATTGCTTTAGATACAGCTTCTACTGCTTTATCTTGACCGATTACATGAGCTTCTAAACGAGATTTCATGTCTTTCAAGCGCTCGATATCGGATGCACCCATTTGAGATACAGGGATACCAGTCATTCTTTCAACGGCTTCTGCTACGTCGTTTACTTGAGCTACCACCTTTTGATTTTCTGTATGGTTGTCGAGCTCTGCTTGTAACTTTTGAATGCGCATTTTTTCATTGATCGCAGATTCATAGTCTTCTTTTTGAGCATATTCCTCTTGTTTTGCTTTAGCATCAGCAATATCTGCTTCCAAAGTTTTAATATCTGTTACAGGATGTTGAGACGCCAAATGAGCTGCTGTTACATCAATTAAATCAATAGCTTTATCTGGCAAGCTACGTTGTGGAATATACTGTACGGAATAATCTACAGCGGCTTTCAACACCGCATCTGGCAATTCAATGTTATGATGCGCTTCGTATAATGGACGAATGCCTTGTAAGATTTTGAAAGTATCTTCTGCAGATGGTGCATTAACCTTAACTTCATTGAAACGACGAGCAAGAGCTGCGTTTTTCATGATTGTGTTACGGTATTCATCTTGTGTTGTAGCACCTATAACTGTCATTTCACCACGGGACAAAGCAGGCTTCAAGATATCTGCCAAGCCTTTGGACCCTTGACCATCACCTGTGGACCCAGCACCCAAAATTTGGTGAATTTCATCGAAGAACAAGATAATATTCCCAGCGACTTTTACCTCTTTAATAAGGTTTTGAATGTTTTCTTCGAAGGAACCACGGTATTGAGTACCAGCTTCCAATCCGGAAATATCGATGGAAATGATTTCTTTATTTTTAATAGCTGCTGGAACATCACCATTTACAATAGCTTGTGCCAAGCCTTCTACTACTGCAGTTTTACCAACACCAGCATCACCTACAAGTACAGGATTATTTTTAGTACGACGCGCCAAGATTTCTGCGGTTTCTTGGATTTCTTTGTTACGACCAATTACAGGATCGAGTTTACCATCACGAGCTTGTTGAGTTAAGTTTGTCCCCAAACGAGCAAGGATGCCATCTTGTTTAATTTTACCTTGTTGCGCAGCTTGAGCAGCTTGCATTTCCTCATTAGATGGTAATCGACCAGTTTGACGATAAAACGCAAATTCTTCTGGAGTTACTTCGCGACCATTAATCTTATAACTACGTCGTTCTGTGGAATACCCCCCCATATTACCCATCAATTGATTAAACAAATCATTCATGCTAGAAAATTCATTACCAAAGTTGTTAAAGTTGTTGTTCATATATTTTACCCCCTCATACATCATAGAGTTTAACTATTTGACTAATACTATTTTTACTGGGTTTATTTACCCTATGACATTATAATAACCCTTAAAAGTCAAAAAGTCAATAAGTCAAAAGATAAATTTTAAAATATTTTTGACTTTATATTCTAACAACAAAAAAGGTTCCGTATTTCAGTTGAGGCTTATCGTCCATCAACTTCCTACGGAACCTTTTTTCTTTACGACATCGGATAACACTATAAGAATGCTATAGCGAAATCATCATTTTAATTACTATATTTAGTTATTAACCTTTAGTTGCTAGTAAACTATTAACCATAGCTTTCAACGATTCGATTTCAGCTTGTTGTTTATCCAATACTTCCTTCTGTCTGCTATTCTCTTGTTTCAAAGAGGTCATTTCATCTTGCATCACATAAATGGAGCTGATTGGACCGCCTTTGTAGCGTTCTGGTACAGATTTTTTAGCATCGCTGTTACCAAACTTGTGAGTATAGCCGGCATTGATCATATTATGACGTCCACCTACGGAAACACCCACGTTGAACATAGTATCTTCATTAGTATAATGAGCAAGACCTAATGCTGCTGCACTCTTACCACGATAGTTACCATATCCAGCCATCACTTGAGTTGGTTCTAATGGATCATATTGAATTGGTTTCAACGCTGACATAGCGGCCGCATGAGCGCCTACTCGTTGTGTTTCGGATTCAACATTAGCAATTGCATTAGCAAGCTGAGCATTAGATTTTTTCAATTGACCAAGGTTAACCGCATCTGTATCTGCTGTACCAGCTGCAACACCCTTGATTTGATTGTTGCCATTATTCAAGCCTTCAGTAGTTAAAGACACTGTACCAGCATTTGGATTTTGCGGATTAGCAGGTGTGATAGTCACGCCAGAACCATTTACAACAGAAGTATTTCCTGCTGCATCTTTGCTCTTAATAGTGTCACCTTTCATAACAGTAGATGCACCATTATCGTCCTTCACTTCCACACTAGATAAACCATTCAAATCTTTAGCTAATTGTACTTGTAACTTACCGTCTTTTGCATTAACACCGATATTGTTATCGGACAATTTTGCTGCATCAGCACCACCAACGATTTCAAGTTTTTCATTCAAGGTTTTATCGATAACTGTATTCCCATTATCACCAGCGAAATGTAAACCATCATTCATAGTCGCTACGGTTTCTTTTACAGGATTGCCTGCTGCGTCTTTCGTTTCATAAACGATACGATCTTTACCAGCACCAGTACCTGTCAAGCCGTCAGCACCTTTAGCCGCTGTTATAGATGCATTGGCACCATCTTTACCGCGTACGCCCATAGTGCCGTCAGCACCGTTCAATACAACACCCGGTTTATCATTTGCCACATCGCCTACGGATACACTTTCAAGACCTGTCATATTTTTATTCAAAGAATACGTGAAAGTAGTACCTGTTTGATCAATAGTGAGGTTGTCACCGGCACGGAATTCTACTTCCGTTTTATCACCAACCTTAGTCGCTGCGTTATTGCCTGTTGCTTGACCTGTGCCTGTAGCACTGCTCTTCGCCATCCAGCCAAAGTCTGCTACCTTATCTTCTACGGCCATCACACGAGTATCTACCGCTTGGATTTGGTCTTCTGTCGCTGCTTGACCGCTCACAGGAGCCTGTCCACGAGTCCAAGTCTTATTGGATAAACCGTTTACAGTCCCTTTGTTATCCTTGTTAACAGTTACATTACCCGCTTTAAGATCTTTGCCTTCTACAGTACCTTCGGATGTAATATTGCCTTTAGTCTTGATGCTGCCATCAGCCCCGTCAAGAACGATATTACCATTACCCAAGTCAACTTTATCAGCCAATTTGATATCGTAATTCGTATGACCATCGGCAGGATCTACAGTTTTTTCTAGCACCAAATTTGGAGTTTCTGTATCTTTCTTATTAACAGATACTGTCGTTTTAGATGCTGCAGCCGCTTTCTTCACATCACCGATATTCGCCGCATTAGTATCAACATCACCGCCGCTCGCTACATTAGAGATGACTTTACCGCCGTTATTCAAGCCTTTATCGGTAAGAGATATTTCATTTGCACCTGGATTAATAGTCATGCCTTTAGGACCGTATTGAGTTGTATTCGTACCGTCTGTCACAGTCGTGCCTACACCACTGATTGTGGATACTGCATTACCGTTTTTGAATTGAGCGCTAGTCAAGTCATTTAATTCTTTAGACAATTGTACGTGCAACTTACCGTCTTTCGCATTAACACCGATATTGTTATCGGACAATTTCGCTGCATCAGCGCCGCCAACAATTTCAAGTTTTTCATTCAAGGTCTTATCGATAACTGTATTCCCATTATCACCAGCGAAATGCAAGCCATCGTTCATAGTCGCTACAGTTTCTTTTACAAGATTGCCGTTAGCGTCTTTCGTTTCATAAACGATACGATCTTTACCAGTACCTGTACCTATCAATCCGTCAGCACCTTTAGCCGCTGTAATAGATGCATTCGCACCATCTTTACCGCGTACGCCCATAGTGCCGTCAGCACCGTTCAATACAACAC
>OKEP01000227.1_pt1 | contig 19627 bp, 24 predicted proteins | sample 1613401 | NCBI WGS metagenome assembly OKEP01 (sample SAMN04436852, study PRJEB24849) | human gut metagenome | biome: human gut; feature: NICU; material: stool | host: Homo sapiens | place: USA: Saint Louis, MO | collected 2011-09-28
ATATTTTTAAATTTGAGATGTGCGTACACTTTTCATGTACGAACGTCTCGCACCCGCTTCCGGGTCGCAAATGATAATATCGTCTGCGGTAATGAGAAAAGCGTTGGTGATCTCGCGCTTTGCCGAAAAACTCTTGCCGCTGCCCGGTGTGCCGAGGATAAGGCCGTTGGGGTTTTTCAGCCGTTTCCTGTCGCACAAAATCATGTTGTTAGAAAGGGCGTTTAAGCCGTAATACAACGCTTCGCCGCTTTGGAATAGTTCTTGTACCGTAAAGGGGACGAAAATAGCGGTGCTGGAAGTTGTCAAGCCGCGCTGGATATGGATTAGGTTTTCCCCCAACGGGATAGAGGACATAAGCCCCTGTTCCTGCCGGTAGTCAAGGCGGGTGAGCATACAGTTGTATTTCTGCGCGATACTTGCGGCACTGAATACGTCGTTGTCCAATTTCTGCTTTGTGTCGGCCACATTCAAAACTAACAGCGTAAGCAAAAACATTCGCTCGTTCCGGCTCTGCAAATCCCGCAAAAGGTTTTTCGCTTCGCCGCCGTAGGTGGCAAGGTCGGACGGAATTATATCCATGTCGTAGCCGCTGCGGATTGCCTTTTTCTGTTCCTCAATCTTCATGCGGTCTAAATCGGTGATTTTCCGCTTGATGGTCTTGATTGCTTCGTTGTGGTCGATACTCTGAATGTGCAGATTAACGACAATCCCGTTTTCCGCTTCCATGAAGTCGGCAAGCATACGGTCTGAAAGTTCCGGTGCGGCAATCTGCAAAAAGGAAACCGCGCCAAACTTCCCGCCCATCTGAAACATTCGCCCGTCGCCAAAACGGAAAGAGGACGGGGCAATAAAGTCTTTGACGGAAAGGCCGCTTGCGGGTAGCCATTCCCACGCAAAATTAAAGCGTTCCCCGTCCGGGTGGAAAAGCCCATGCAGCACTTCAAGCCGCTGCTTCCCGTCCAGTACCCGCGCCGCCGCGCCGATCACCTTAAAATGGTTGAGGGTGTCCGTTTCGATACGGGCAAGCCGCGCCCGCGCCGATTTAATGTCTTTCGCTTCAATGGTAAAGGTGAGAAACTTGGTCTTGATAAGCCCGTTGTTGCCGCGCTCAAGCTGCGTCCTAAGCATTTCGGTGTATTCTGCTCTGATACTGTCGAAGTCGTCATTCTGCGGTGCAATCGTGATACTGTTCTTAAAATCGTCCTTGTTCGCATGGCGGCTGATTAAGGAAAGCTGCACGCCAATCGAAGCGTCGAACGAGTTATACATATCGCAAAGGGCTTCAAAAATGGCGGTTTTGTCGTCCGGCTGCGCAAGCTGATAGTTAATATCTTCAAACTCAATGCACTTGGAATACCGCCCGTTTGCAAGTCGGCAAATCCCGTCCTTATACATTCGCTCAAACGGTATGCTGTCCTGCGCCGTATGGGGCTTCCCGTCGCCCTTTGCCTGCCGGATAAGCGCGTCGATCTGTTTCTTTTCCTGCCGCGTAAGTTTACGCTTTTCGTTTTGGGTCTTTCCCTTTTCCTTTGACAATCGCCCGTACCTCCTTATCTAATCGCTCCTGCCGCGCAAGGGCGGCATAGAAATTGTTGGTCTGATAAGGTCGCTCTTTGGGGCGAAGAAACTTCACTTCCACAAATTGCCGTATAATCACTTCCAGCGGTTGCCCGTTCTTCTCATACATGGAGAGTAGGAACATGGGCAGCATGGCAAGCACCATGCACAATGCCGCTGCGCTCGTTCCAACGCTGCCTTTTACCAAAAAGAACAGCGGCAGTCCGATTGCTACCGCCGCGCTGAAACAAATTAGCTGTCGTTTGGTAAGGTTGAACATTACCTTGCTTTTGATTTTTGTTAAGTCCTTTGGGACGGTTACATACGCCATTTCAAACCTCCTTTCTGCCCGGAATGTAATCTTCAAAGCGGGGAACAGCATAGAAAAGCCGCTTGTTGTTTACCCACCGTTGCAAATGGCGGGTAACAGGCGGGGCGGTTGGACGCTCGTAAATCATCACATACGGGTCAAAGCCCATAGCCCGCAAGGTGTTCACGCGGTATAAATCCTGTTCGTGAGTGCTGCCGTAGTTGGTAAGAACATACACGCGCCGCTGGCGGCTGCTCTTAATAGCTGTCAAATCCAAAAAACGTTGGAAATACCCGGTCAAGTCCTCGTCGGGATTATCCCATGCAAAATGTACCGCTTTTATCCGTACCCGATTTAACAGGCTGACATTATCCCTGTTCACAAGGCGAATATCCAGCCCTTGCGAAAAATCCACCCATGCGCGGCTTCGTATAAGCTGCTCAATGAGATTTTCATGGTCGGGACAGGCAAGCAGATTAGCGTCCATGCTTTTTATTTCCGGCTGCCATTTCCAAAACTCGGACAAATCCGCAACCTTAACGCTTTTGCGTCCCTCTTTACCGCTGACAATGCAAAACCCGCAATTTCTCGGACAACCCCGGCTTAAAAAGCCGTAAGCAATCCCGAAAAACTGCGGGTAGATTGAATAATCCGGGTAACTGTGTTCCACTTCCGGCGGCAAGCGGTTTTTCGTGTCGTAGCCCGTACCGCCGAAAATGACCTGTTCCGCGTTGGTAACGGTTATCGTGTCTTTGGAATAGGTGTCCGTAAAGACGCGGCTTTTATATACAAGGTCGTACCGCTCCTTTGTGTTCCACCATTCCACCGTATGCCCCTTTGCTTTATGATACGCGGATAGCTTCATCAAGCAGAGGTTGGGGAAATTATGGCTGTCAACGTCGATTAAGCCGATTTTCAAATCATAACTCACCCCCTTAATGTGCCGAAAAGACGCTCTTTGCAAGGCTCCCTGTTTTGAAAAGGGTAAAGCACAAGAGGACGGTATAGCCCATGCAAGCCCAGATCGCGCCGGATATGTCGTCGGTCGCTGCGATTGTCTGTATCAACACCGCATAAATGCCGACACACACCAAAATCAAAAACGCTTGAAAACCAAGCGCAAGCAAAGATTTTAAGTAATTCTGTCCCATGCTGCCCCATTCGTGATTTACCATTGTTGCCATCGGGATAGGGGCAACGCTCGTTACAAGGTATATTTCAATCATGCGCCCATACACCACAAGCATAATGCAGATTGACAGGGCTTTCATGGTAAGCCCTACAAAGAGGGATTGAAACCATAACCCCAAAAGACCGCCCACGCTCATAGCGTCGAGTTTTGCTTCAATGTCGGTAATGACGGTGGTAACGTCTATGCTTGTATCGGATATGATAACCCCCGCGCTCTGATTGACGACGCTCTGCGTAACGTCGAAAACTCCCATGACGATGTTCCAAGTGTTTGTTACCAGCAGCACCGCAACAAAGGTCTTAAAAATCCATTTGAAGAAAATCCAAGTGTCGAGATCGTGCAGATTGTTTTTTTCAATTACAAGCTGGATTAGTTCGTAGCACATGACAAAGGTAATGATAACGCCCGCAATCGGTACAATGACATTTTCCGAAAGGCTGCGTATCATGTTGAATATGCCCGCGTTCCACCCGGCGGGGGTCGTGCCGACTTGCGTTGCGATTTCTCCAACCTCTGTATTTACGCTGTCAAACAAGCCGGAGAGGTTCGATAAAATCCCGTCTGTCAAAATGCCGCGAAACCAATCTTCAATCATCTGCCATATCAAAAGTTAATCCCTCCTTTCCCGCGCCCTCCCGTTTCCGAGAGGGCGCGGCGGGTGGTATTTGTTTTAGGCATTATCCAAAAAGTTTGGAAAGAAGCGGAACAAGGGTGCCGCCGATCAAAGCGACACCGCCGCCCGCCATGAGCTGCTTCATGCCCTGGCTTTTGGCTCCGGGATTGTCGTTGCCGTAACCCTCCATTAAGTTAATGGCACCCCAAATGCCAAGACCTGCGCCAAGCGCGATAACCAAAGTCTGCAATACACCAACTGCGCTGTTAAAGAAATCCATATAAACCTCGCTTTCTGCCGCTGTGCGGCTCAAAAAATGTTGTTGAAAATGAAAATGCCGCCGTTATTCCTCGGCGGCTGCGTCCTCGTCGGACAAATCTATTTCGTATATGTCAAAGGCTTCATCGGGCTTTACTATTGCCGGGCGGGTAGACATATACCGTTCCACATCAAAAGCGTTTTTCTTGTCGAAGTCGGAAAGGTATTTGTAGTTCGGGTGTTTCGTTATATCGTATTTGTCGCTTAAAAAGGGACGTACACCGCGTAGCTGCAAAATACATTTCCCACCGTCCATAACTGCTATTTCGTCCTGTGTCATCAACTCCTTTCCTAATTTTTGATAAGTAAGTCCATGAGAAACCTGCGTGCCGCGATTTTCGGAAGTGTTGAAACTGTCGATTGTTTCCCGTCCCAAGTTATCCGAAATATCCTTTGCATTTTTCCCACGTCCTCCCAAAAACAAGGTGCTGTCGGCATTATCAAGTATGATTTCTGCCGCGTCCTTGTAAATGGCTTTTAGCTGGCTCTGCGATTGCAGAATGATAGAAGCGGACATTTCCCGGCTGCGGATTGTGGCAATCAGTTTATCAAATCGGGGTATCTGTCCGATGTTCGCAAACTCATCAAGCAAAAAGCGGACATGAACAGGCAATTTGCCGTTGTATTCGTCGTCCGCTTTATCACAAAGCAAATTGAAAAGCTGCGATTGCAAAATAGCGATAACAAAATTAAAGGTGTCGTCGGTATCGCTCATTATGAGGAAAAGCGCGGTTTTCCGGTCGCCCAATGTATCAAGTTCCAATTCATCATAGGACATGAGTTCCCGGAGTTCCTCTATATCAAAAGGGGCAAGCCGCGCACCGCAAGAAATAAGGATTGACTTTGCCGTTTTGCCCGCCGCCAATTTGTATTTTTTATATTGCTTCACCGCGAAATGGTCGGGGCTGCGTTCTTCCAAATCGGCAAAGAGCAGATCAACGGGGCTTTGGTATTCCTCGTCGTCCTCGCGTGCTTCGCTTGCATTGATAAGTTCAAGCAACGTTGTAAAGTTCATTTCCTCGGTGGGGGCTTCATACCAAATGTAGCCGATCAACGCGCAATATAATAACCTCTCGGCTTTTACCCAAAAATCTTCCGCGCTTTTTTCTCCCTCGCCTTTGGTATTGACGATAAGGGTATTGACAACCTTTAACACGTCCTTTTCGCTGCGGATATAGACAAATGGGTTATAGTGCATACTTTTCCGAAAGTTTATCGTGTTCAGTACCTTAATGCGGTAGCCTGCCCGTTGCAGCAGCTTTCCGCACTCGATTAGGACGGTGCCTTTCGGGTCTGTCAAGACATAGGAAGAATGAAGCTGCATTAAATTAGGCTTTACGAAAAACCTTGTTTTTCCGCTGCCGCTGCCGCCGATCACCACGACGTTTTTATTTCTCGCGTATTTCGGCTGCTTCGGGCGGCTGTTCATGGTAAGGCGTTCGGTCTGCGTCAAAATGATGTTGTTCTGAAAATCCGGGTCGATGTAGGGCTTTATATCTTCGGCGTTGCCCCAACGTGCGCTGCCGTATTCTGCGCCCTTGCGGTATTTCTTCGCGTTTTTCCCTTTGACATAGACAATCAGACGGATAACCACCGCGCCGACAATGCCGATAAGCAAATCCAGCGGGTGAACGCTCGGCAAGGCATTTGAAAACGCTTCGGAAAACCCCTGTGTGATATTGAGTATCTTTTCGGAAATATCCGCGCCGGGGGCAAGCCGCGCCGCCTGTCCGACTTTATCAAAGAGATAGACAAAGAACACATACGGGATATTCGGGATTATCAGCTTTTTGTAGTTCATCTGCTTCATATCTCGCGCCCCCTGTCTATCTTCTTTACCTTGTCGCGGGCGGCGTTAAGCTGCTTCGCCTTGTCCTTTGCTGCGGCAAGGGCTTTACGGATAGAGGGCTTTTTGTCCCTGTTTAGTTTCTTTGCGGAAAACTCTTGAAACGCTGCGGTCATAACGTCCGCGTCCCTGCCTTTGAAAAACACAAGGTAACGGGTCTGCTCGCCCTTAACCTTTTTCAACGAAAAATCTATGTTGTACTTCTTCGCGGTACTCTCAAAGGCTTTGATATTGCTGTCGGTGATCTCGATGTTGGAAACACCCACATTTTGCTTCATAAGCTGCCGCATGGTCTGTTTCCCATGCGGGGTATGGCTTTTGCGCTGCTCCAAAAACTTCTTGATTGCTTTCTGCAACGCCTGTTCGGTAAGCCTTGCCGCGCCTTTTCCCACGTTGACGGATAGGGCAATCGTTTTTTGGGTTACTTCCTCCTGCAAGGTATCAACTCCTTTCCCGGTAAACTGCGGCTATGCTCATTTGCTGCCGTAAAAGTCGTGATTGACAAGGGCGGTATAGTAGCTGTCAATGGTACTCGGCGCGTTGAACAGAACCGCTTTAAGATACTGCTTGATGTTGCGGATTTTGGTTGTGTTCTCCCTCATGCAGTCCAAAACAAACTCAACGTGGCTGCTGTTCAGCTTCATAAACTTTGACTTCACAAGTTCGGCGGGGTAGTCGTCCCCGGCGATACGGATTGTCTTTCGGGCTGTGCAGACGGTTTCCAGCATGATTTCTACAATCTCGTCCAAACGGTCTTTATCCATTTTGGGGTCTTGAATGAGAATATCATAGTCGATGTTGTCCTTGATGATTTCCCGATAAATCGCTATTGCGCTGTTTGTTTTCGCTTCCGTTCTTTTCCTTTCCGGCGGCGTAGCCGCTTCGTCCTGCTCATAAGGCAAGGGATTTAGGGAATGGAAAGGAATGGAATGAGTATTTAATAGATCAGTAATTGATTGTTCTTTACTTGATATATCTTTATTTAATTGCGTTGGATTTTCCAACGTAGGTTTTTCCTGCGTAGGTTTTTCCAACGTTGGATTATCCAATGTTGGATTTTCCAATGTAGGTAAATCCGATGTAGGCGGCTGTTCGCTGCTGGTAGCTGCTTCCGGCTCTTTGGGCTGCGGTTGCTCATATATGACATAATCCGCGCCGCGCAAACGTCCTTTCTCGTCGCGTTCCCGGCTGCGGACGATATATCCGGCTTTTTCAAGTTCTTTGACCGCTTCGCGGATTGCGTCGATCTTCTCCCGGTTGATGTGAGATAAGCCCGCAAGGGTATAATCCCAATCTTCGGGCAAAGACAGCATTTGCGAAAGCAAGCCTTTTGCCTTTAAGGTGAGTTCCTTATTGCGCAAGTGGTGGTTGCTCATAACGGTATAGCCCGTATTTCTCTCAACTCGGAAAACTGCCATTTTTTATCACTTCCTTTCTCGGTCTGCGTGGAATAATAGAAAGCCGTTTTCGGCGGTTTTGGTATTGCAGTATGCCTTTGCCGTTTTTGCGTCTGAAAAGCCTTGTATTATAAGGGCTTTTTCGCGCCTAACGTTCCACGTTACCGCCTGTTTTCGGGCATAAAAAAACCGCAACTCTTTTCAAGCTGCGGCGACATATCCTACTCACTTAAAAACGCCATATCAAGGCTTGTCCAACCTTGCTACGGCGTTTTAGGTGTAATTATAGGGGTTGTTTAATTGTCTTTAATGTGCTGAAAGCCGCATGGTTACGGCATTTTCCTTGTTGTGCATATATTGACGGGGCAACAGGAGCGACAGGGGCAACCGGACCGACCGGAGCAACGGGAGAAGACGGAGCAACAGGAGCGACAGGACCAACCGGAGCAACAGGACCAACAGGACCAACCGGAGCAACAGGAGAAGACGGAGCGACAGGAGCGACAGGGTCAACCGGACCGACTGGATCAACAGGGGCAGCTGGAGCTTCAGCAATAATACCATTTGCATCTGGTTTACCTGTATCTTTAACAACTATTGCTGGTGGTTTAGTAGGTACCCCTGCATTTATAGGGTTTGGTAGCTCAGCACCAGGAATATCAATCATTGGTAATACAATTGATTTAACCAATCCATCTGGCACGTTAACAAACTTTGCTTTTACAATGCCAAGAGATGGGGTCATCACTTCAATCGATGTATTCTTTTCAACAACAGCAGCATTATCATTAGTGGGAAGTACAATTACGATTGAAGCAAAATTATATGAATCAATTGCTCCAAACAACACTATGACTGTAGTGCCTGGAACAACTGTAACATTAACGCCTTCACTAACAGGTGTAATTTCTATAGGAACGATTTCTAAGGGAATATTGACTGGCTTAAATATTAATGTTCCGGCGGGAACAAGATTAATGCTTGTTTTAACTGCACGGGCATCTGGATTGAGTTTAGTCAACACTGTTGCAGGTTATGTAAGCGCAGGTGTAGCAATAGACTAGCTAAAAAAGGAGTCTCTAATAACTTATAATAAAAAATATAGTTTTTGTGAAATGTAATATTTATGATTATAGGTATCTCGCAGTTAAAAAGTATTAAAATGAAGTGCACCCCAAAGTTTGATATATACTTGGAATCTTGGACATGTATATTCAAATGAAAGGGGTGCATCTTAATATGTAAAAATTATTTAAATAATTAGTTTATAAAAATATTTTTAAAATCATAAAAAGTGTTTTATAGATAAGAATATAAGACTATGTCAAGTATTATACTATTTAAATAATTACAATCAAATTAAAGGGAGTAGTTTCTATTCAATTCAGAAATTACTCCTTAATTTATATTAGTATTTAATTTATTGCAGAAATCTTTTATTTCTGCAATTGATAAGTTTGATTACACAAAGTGTTAGATAGCCGCAAAAAGTATTTTTATTTTGAATTATTAGTAATATTGGAAGTTCTCTTATAATCTAATTTTATAACAAAATATTAAATAATAGTTTTTTTATTATAATATTTATATATAAGAATTATTTTCTAGTTTTAGTATTTACATATTTTTGTGCAATTTCTTTGATTGTTTCAAATTGACCTTTAGCTGCCAGTTTGTTTAACTCTCCTCCAATGCCAATAGCATTAATACCAGCATTAAACCACTCAGCTGCATTATTTAGGTTAACACCACCAGTTACCATTAAGGAAACATACGGTAAGGGCCCTTTGATTGCGTTAATATAGTTAGGACCAAAAGCACTTCCTGGAAATAATTTGATAATTTCACAGCCATATTCCATAGCAGTAATGATTTCTTTAATGGTCATACAGCCAGGAATATAAGGAATACCATAGCGATTACAAATTATAGCAGTTTCTTGATTAAAAGCTGGTGATACTATATATTTAGCTCCAGCCATAATAGCGTTTTTTGCAGTTGGTGCATCTAAAACAGTTCCAGCACCAATTAAAACAGTATTATTATTTTGATAATCACTTGATAATTGTTTAATAATCATGTCAGCATTATTGTTAGTATAAGCAATCTCAATAGCTTTTAAATTTCCTTTAATACAAGCGGTGGCTGTTTGGTGACCTTCTTCATAACTTGTTCCTCTAATTACTGCAACTACACCTTGTTTTTTAATTCAATAATTGTATTTGATTTAGTCATAATTTTCTCCTATCTTGATATTTCCTGTTTTGATTTTAATAAATTATTTATTCATTAAAATCAATTTATAAAGTAATAATATTTCTAGCTAGTTAGTAACATCGACTTATTACTAACTTTTTTTACATTCAGTAATATAGATTTATCATAACTTGTTAATAATATTTATGCAGATATTTTTATAATACTGCATAAATTTAGGAGGTTTTAGTTTATGACAAATATTTATGGTTATGCAAGAGTTTCTTCAAAAGACCAAAATGAAGCAAGGCAAATTATTGCTTTATCACAATTTCCAGTAAAAAAGGAAAATATTTATATTGATAAGTTTAGCGGTAAGGATTTTGATAGACCCAAGTACAGTGAATTAATTAAAATATTGAAAGAGCAAGATATTTTAGTGATTAAAGAGATTGACGTCTAGGTAGAAACTACGAAGAAATCTTAGAGCAATGGCGAGTCATTACAAAAGAAATAAAAGCAGATATCGTTGTTTTAGATATGCCACTACTAGATACTAGAACAAGAAAAGAAAATCTTACAGGGACATTTATTGCAGATCTAGTACTTCAAATTCTTTCATATGTAGCCGAAACCGAGCGACAAAGTATCAAGCAAAGACAGCGTGAAGGAATCGAGGCTGCTAAAAAAAGAGGTGTAAAATTTGGTAGACCGTGCATTCCTGTTCCAGAAGAGTTTTATGATTTAAAGGAAAAATGGTTAAATAAAAAAATCACCTCAAGGGAAGCAGCCACTACTATTAATGTTTCTCAAGATACATTTTTAAGATGGGTTCATTTGAAGTGATGATTATTATGAAAATAGTAGACTTATTCATTCGAAAAGATAAAGCTTTATTTTTAACGAAAAAACTATAAAAACACACAAATTTCTTTCTACTATGATTAATTTTGATGTACTATCTGTCAATTTTCATTATACATTTGTTGAACGATAAAGTCTACTTTATGCGGACGAATTTGTACTATGTGCAAGACAGGTATAAACACAATTTTACATTATTAGTACTAGAATTATTGAGGAGGGATGAACGAATAAATGAGGACACAGTTATGTTGTTTAATTATAAATTTGTTTATCTGCTTCTAAGCTGAAAGTAAATTCAATTAATGAAAAAGACTAAAAGTCTAGTTGGCAGAAAATACGGTAAATTACTCGTCTTGGCTGAAACAAATAAATTAGAAGCTCGATATAAAGTATGGGAATGTAGATGTGAGTGTGGAAAAATAACATTTGTTAATACAAAAAAACTGAAACGAGGGACAATCACTAATTGTGGCTGTATTCCTAAAAACAAGGCTAAAAAAGGACAGAAGTTTGGCGACTTATGGCAATTTCTCCAACAGAAAAAAGAACACAGAAGTTAGTGAAACTGGGCTAATGCACGGGCAGTATGTCGGTTGTGGGTGTAGAAAAAGAGATTACTGAAAGTGTTTATAATAATCTTCATTTAGTTGATGGTACATGTATAGAGTTTATTAACTCACAAAAATTAAAAAGAAATAATACTAGTGGAGCATGCGGTATTTATAAACTGAAAAATAATAAATATCGAGCTAGTATTGGTTTTAAAGGTAAACGTTTTGATTTAGGAACATATTCAAATTTCGAATCGGCTCTAGAGACTCGAAGAGAAGCTGAAGAGCTGGTTTATCAAACTTTTATTATTGCTTATAAACAGTGGAATTTAAAGGCTGCTGATTTACTCTGGTTCCAGCAAAATCCGTTTATTTTTGAAGTTAATAAGGCCAATGGGAAATTACAAATCAAGCGGAGTCAGGATAAAGAGAAGAAATAGATATATGACTTGAAAGGATGGTTAATTATGCAAAAAGATATTTTTGAAGATGCTGTAAAACTTATGCGGTGTTACTTTATTTCAGATTTACGGATTTTGAAGAAAGAAGTATATGAAATGCTGTATATTGTGGATTTTAAACAATATGATATACCGAATTTGCAGCAATTTTTTGCTTATGTTTTTGATCGAGAGATTTCAAGTTATGAAGATATAGAAGAATTTTTATGGAATGAATCAACTTTATAAATAATAAACCATCTCTTGATTCTAAGAGATGGTTTATTATTTAGTGATTATTTTTTTGATAGTAATATAATGAGTATAGAAAAAGTAAAATACAAAATATAATATAGAAAATAAATAGTTTATTTTGAATACCTCCAGATAGGATAATCAATGAGCCGATAGTTGCTAAAATCGGGCAAACTAAACCTTTAAATTTACTCTTAATTTCCTTATCAAGATACATTTTAAATACCCTTATATATAATAAAGTATAGAAGATATAGGATATTCCGATAGCTCCCTCAGATACATCACTATTATATAATAGGTTGTATTTAGTACATAAATAATGGACGAACATCCAAATCGTACAAATAATCAAGCTACAGATAGCTGAATTTAAGGGCATTTGAAAACGTTTATCGATTTTACGCAAATGTTTAGAAAAGGGAAACATATTTTTGCGTAAAGATAATGAATATGGCATGCGAATATAGCCAATGACTAAACCATTAACAGTTCCAATAACCGAAATAATTATAAAAATGATAATCATTTTACTAAAGGCTGGACCAAATAAATTTTGTGCTGCCAAACTGACATGACGATCCCCAAAAGTCATAACTACTTCAGGTGTAACATAACATGAGATACCAATAAAGTATAAAACATAGATACTTAAAACGATTAATGGGCCTAGCATTAATGCTTTAGGCATATTTTTCTTAGCATCTTTTAGTTCATGAGATATAGAAGTTGTTACGATCCAGCCATCAAATGAATAGGCAATGGGACCAAGGGCAGAAATCCACCTAGTACCACTTAGTGTATTGATACTAGTATTTGCTAAACCATTAATAGGATCACCAAAAATAATTCCCAATATTCCTAAAATAAATAAGGGGAGTAGTTTTATTAGGGTTGTACTATTTTGGATAAAAGCACCAAATTTTGGTAAAAGAATATTGTAAACAAAACAAAGTAGTAAAAAGATAGAACCAATTAAAATTTCAAATTCTAAACTGGCTTGTAAATTAAATAATATGTTTATATAAACTCCAATGACCCAAGCTACAACAGAAGTAATTGTAGGATAGTAAACAAAGGTTTGAAACCAGCCCATAGCACATGCAACTTTACGAGTTAAAAACATTTCAGCATATGAGATTAGCCCTCCAACTTTATCAGTGCGAGATGCTAATTCACCGATTGTAAGACAACCAAAAATGATTGAAATTGCGGCTAAGATAAATGATAGCACGCCTAGTGCAATACTGCCGTTTGTAGCAATTAAAACATTATCACTTTTAAAGAATATACCCGAGCCAATACAAATTCCAACAATCATTGTAATGGCTGTAAATAATCCATATTTTTTTGTTACATCATTATTATTGTTATTCATTTTAAATCTCCTCTAACATCTTGAAATATTGTACTAAAAACTAAACAATATTAAAAGTAATATAATTTATTATTTTAGCTGCTGGAAAAAATATTTAAAAAGTTAAATATGATGAATGAGTAATTTTAACTGGGATAGTTTTTTTTGTGTAATATTTGCTTATTCTTATAAGCATGATAAAATAGTTAAAAAGGAGAGAATGATGATGGTAAAAAGGTGTTCATGGGTAGATGAAAAGTCAGAAATTTATAAAAATTATCATGATCATGAATGGGGTGTACCGGTTTATGATGATGAAAAATTATATGAGATGTTCTTATTAGAAACATTTCAAGCAGGATTATCATGGATAACTATTTTAAAAAAACGAGAAGCTTTTAGAGTGGCATTTGATAATTTCGATGTAATTAAAATAGCTAACTATGATGATAAAAAAGTAATGGAGTTATTAGCAAATGAAAAAATAATAAGAAGTAAACGAAAAATTGGTGCAGCAATTAATAATGCTAAAATTTTTATAAGTATTCAAACTGAATTTGGTAGTTTTTCTGACTATCTTTGGGGTTTTAGTAACCATCAAATTATTAAAAATAAGGATAATAATTTTAAAACAACAACGAAGTTATCTGATGATATTTCGATGGATTTAAAAAAAAGAGGAATGAGTTTTGTAGGCTCAATAACTATTTATTCATATTTACAAGCAATAGGTATTGTTGTGATCATGAATTAGAATGTTTTTGTTATAAGCATTAAATGGAGCTGGTTTTATGGGGTAAGTATTGTAAATGAAAAGAAATTAACTGTCATGGATTTTACTGGTATTTATGAGTTAGAAAGTTTTTATAAGCATAAAAATATTAATTGGATTGATTGTTTAGATATTAAGGGGACACGTGGTTATTGCAGTGAGGAGGCAAAAGCGAAGATCATTAAAAGAATAGGTGATTATCTGCCTGCAGGAATACATTTTATTGATTCAGGTAATTTTCATTATGTAAGTGAATTTTGGATAAGGAAGATAAATTATGATTTTATTTTAATAGTCTTTGATCATCATAGTGATATGATTAAACCGATGTTTGGGGATATTTTAAGCTGTGGATCATGGATCTTAAATGCTTTAAAAGATAATCAATATTTAAAACAGATCATTTTGATTGGAATTGCACAAGAACAAGTTGATTTAATCGATCCTAAGTATAGGGAGCGCGTTATTTATTTGTGTGATAATGATCTTGGTGATTTAAAAGTTTGGAAGATAATTGATGAACTTTTGAAACAATATCCTGTTTATTTTTCAATTGATAAAGATGTTTTAAGTGAACAAGTAGTCACGACTGATTGGCAGCAGGGGCAGATGCGGTTAATTGAATTTAAATTAATTTTAGCAGATTTAATTAAACGTGGCGATGTTATTGGGATTGATATATGTGGTGAATGTTGTAATGAAGTTGCCATGTTAAGTGAGATAAAAAATGATGATTCATTAAATGCGCAAATCTTAGAGTTTTTAAAATGTGAATTGGTAAAATAGGAGATTATTATGTGTGGCAGATATTTTTTAGAATTAAAAGCCTTGATGGAATTGGAAGAAAGAATTGACTATACATTTGAACGTGATTTATTAATTGCTAAAGATTATTATCCAAGTAATATTGTACCAATCATTATTGATCGAGATAATAAATTAGAATTAAAAAAGGCAAAATGGGGCTTTAGTACTTTTGATAATAAATTAATTATTAATGCGCGAAGTGAAACTTTATTGGAAAAACCATTCTTTAAAAAAGAAGTGATTACTCATCGTTGCCTTATACCAGCTAGTGGCTTCTATGAATGGGACGGTCATAAACATAAGTTCACTTTTGAAAACGAAAAACGATCGTTATTGTTAATGACAGGAATTTATCGAAATGTTAACGGGCAAACAGAAGTGACTATTGTTACAACAAAAGCAAATAAAAGTATGTGTGAGATTCATGATCGAATGCCATTGATTTTAGAGGAGCATTTAAATCATGACTGGTTAGAAAATCGTCATATTGAAGCACTTTTAAGGACAGTACCACAGTCTTTGACGATTACTTCAGGTTTTTTGCAAAGTAGTTTATTTTAGGCATATGATTTGTTATTTTGATATTAGAACAGTATACTTATGGTGTGCCTAATACAATATTATAGAGTATAAGTTTGATTATTATTAGAGCTATAGCTATGAAGTTGTACACGACTAGCTATAGTTTTTTAGTTTCGTTAAAGTAACTAGGTTACAAAAAAGTGCCTTCTTTCATATAAAAATCAACTAGTGTATATTAAAGACGAGCGGAGGTAAGAGTGATGAAAGTTAATGATTATTTAAATGAACTTAGAAAAATAAAAGATGTAGCAATGGCAACTGTAGACAGTGACGGCTATCCACAAATTAGAATCATCGATGTAATGGCTGTGGAAAATAATAATTTGTATTTTTTGACTGCTCGGGGGAAAAACTTTTATCAAGAATTACTTGATAAAAATTTCGTTTCATTAGTTGCGCTAACAAAAGATTATGCATCGATTCGTTTAAAAGGAAAAGTTAAAAAAGTCAGTAATCAAAAAGAATGGTTAGAAAAAATATTTATTGATAATCCGAGTATGAATGAGGTTTATCCAGGTGATAGTCGTAATATTTTAGAAGTATTTTGTATTTTTGATGGTGAAATTGAAATATTTGATTTATCAAAAGTACCAATTGAACGTTCACAATATGATCTTTGTGATAATCGAATTTTTAATAAAGGATATCTGATTAGTAATAGGTGTATTGCTTGTGATCGCTGTAAGCGTGAATGCCCACAACAATGTATTAAAAGTGGAAGTAAGTATAAAATAATGCAAGATCATTGTTTACATTGTGGTTTATGTTATGAAAACTGTCCGGTGCGGGCAATTGAGAAAGTAGGTTAGATTATGTTAAGAGATATGCTATCTTTATTACAAGAAAAAGGGGATTTCTTTTTAAAATTATTAATTGAACATATGCAGATATCGCTAATTGCAATTATTATTGCGACTGTTATAGGCTTGATTTTAGGAGTAATAATCAGTGAATATAAAAAAAGTTCTAAAACAATTTTAGGAATTATTAATTTTATGTATACGATTCCCTCTATTTCACTATTAGGTTTTTTAATTCCTTTTTCTGGAATTGGTAATAGTACCGCAATCATTGCATTAAGTGTTTATGCATTATTACCAATGGTGAGAAATACATATACTGGAATTATTAATATTGATGATAATATTATTGAAGCTGCAACGGGGATGGGATCAACACGTTGGCAAATTTTATACAAAATCAAGTTACCGTTGGCACTTCCAGTAATTATGTCTGGTTTTAGAAATATGGTAACTATGACAATAGCATTAGCAGGGATTGCTTCTTTTATTGGTGCCGGTGGTTTAGGGGTAGCGATATATCGAGGAATTACTACCAATAACACGGCAATGACTTTGACAGGTAGTTTATTGATTGCAATACTTGCATTAATTACAGATATAGTATTAGGCTTTATTGAAAAGTTATTTGCCATTCGAAAAGCTACTTTAAAATCTAAAAGAAAGTATGGCTTAGTAGTAATTGTGACAACTTGTGCAGTCTTGATCATATCAATGATTTCAGGCAATCTTAATCAAACAGTAACTTTAAATATTGCTACTAAGCCTATGACGGAGCAATATATTATTGGAGCAATGTTGAAAGAAATGATTGAACAAGATACGGATATTAAAGTTAAGATTACTCAAGGAGTAGGAGGAGGAACTTCAAATATTCAACCAGGAATGGTTAGCGGTGAGTTTGATTTATATCCTGAGTATACGAGTACGGGTTGGAATACAGTTTTAAAACATGAAGGTTTTTATAATGAAACAATGTATGAACAGCTAGTTAAAGAATATCAAGAAAAATATCAATTTACCTGGACAGGGCTGTTAGGGTTTAGTGATGCATATGGTTTAGCAGTAAGAAAAGAGATTGCTGAGCAGTATAATTTAAAAACTTATTCAGATTTAGCAGGAATATCTAATCAATTAGTTTTTGGAGCTGAATATGATTTTTATGAAATTCCTGAGGGTTATGATGCACTATGCCAAAAATATAATTTTACTTTTAAGAATACTATGGATTTAGACATTGGTTTAAAATATCAGGCAATAAATGAAGGTAAGGTTGATGTCATGGATGTCTTTACAACCGATGGTCAACTATCAACAGCAAATGTTGTTGTCCTTGAAGATGATCAACAATTCTTTTCAACTTCGATGGGGACCTTAGTTGTGCGCAATGAAATTCTTGAACAATATCCAGAATTAAATAATGTTTTTGATAAACTTACTGGTATTCTCAATGAAACAAAAATGGCACAATTGAACTATTTGGTTGAAACAAAAGGACAAGATGCTGAAGATGTGGCTCACGAATTTTTAGTTAGCATTAATTTAGTGAAATAGGAGGAACATATGGATACAGCTATTGAATTTAAACATGTAAAAAAGGTTTATGGTGAAAAAGTAATTATTGATGATTTTAATCTAAAAATTACACCTGGTGAGTTTTTAACTGTAGTTGGTAGTTCAGGGTGTGGAAAAACCACTATTCTAAAAATGATCAATGGTTTAATAATTCCTGATGAAGGACAAGTTCTTGTACATGATCAATGTACACAGGCAGTTGATTTAATTGAATAAGAAGAGGAATTGGTTATGCAATTCAAGGAAGTGTCTTATTTCCGCACATGACAGTAGCTCAAAATATTGCTTATGTGCCTAACTTATTAAATAAAAATGATAAAAAAAGAACTTATGAAGCACTATCAAAATGGATGAAAATAGTAGGGTTAGATGAAGAGTTAATTCACCGATATCCTAGTGAATTAAGTGGTGGGCAGCAGCAACGAGTAGGGATTGCTAGAGCACTAGCTGCTTCCCCAGATATTCTTTTAATGGATGAACCATTTGGTGCTGTTGATGAAATCACACGGTCTACTTTACAAGATGAGATTTTAAGAATTCATCATCAAGAAAATATCACGATTATTTTTGTAACACATGATATTAATGAAGCTTTGAAATTAGGTAGTCGGGTTATGGTAATGGATCAAGGTAAAGTCGTACAATTAGCATCACCAAGAGAAATTTTAGAACATCCTAAAACAGAATTTGTTAGAAGATTAGTTCAGCGTAAAGACGATTTTCTTCAATAACAGCCTTTTGGGCTGTTTTATTTTACTAAATCGATAAAAAAGTAAAACAATCGATTATAATGAAAGTATAAAAAATAATTATTAATGCACCCGTTGAACGTTTTTAATCGTATTCATAGTGGAAGGGATCGTTATGGAAAAAGAAAGATATGAAGAAGTTGTATATCAGTATAGTGACATGGTTACTAGAATTGCTGTTATGAATGTTAAAAATTATGATGATGCTAAGGATTGCTATCAAAATGTATTTATGAAATTATACTGTTACAACAAGAAATTTGAAAGTGAGGAACATTTAAAAGCTTGGTTGATTAGGGTAACTATCAATGAATGTAAAGATTATCAAAAACAATTTTGGAAAAGGGAAATTGATATTGATAAGTTGATTTTAGGTCAAGAAGATCAGCGTTTAATTATTCTACCAATTGTAATGAATATGCCAAGTAAATATCGTAATGTTTTATACTTGTATTATTATGAAGGATATTCAACTAATGAAATTGCATCTATTTTAAAAGAAAATCACAATACGATAAAATCACGATTAATTAGGGGAAGAAAATTGTTAAAGAAAAAGTTGGGAGATGATTTTTATGAATAAATTTAATGAATTTGACTTAATAAAAACTCCTAGAAACTGGATCGATGAAGTGACTGCAACTAATTTTGAACCGACAAAAAGAGCGAAGGTGATTAGAATTAAGTATATATTTGCAATTGTTTTAATTGTTATGACAATAGGAATTTCTTCATTGGGAATTACTTATGCATTTTCTGATTCATTTCGTACTTGGTTGAGTCAGCGATTTAGCAGTAATTTGAAAATTAGTTCAGCTCTTGAATTTTCTTCAATCAACAAAAATACTCCCACATTAAAACTAGATTATGGGCATTGGCGTGCTGAAAATGAATTTTTTGGAATCATTGATGAGGATTATAATTTTCTTAAAGTTTTTACGTTAGAAAATGAACAAATAAGAGAATGTCCTATTAATGAGTATTACGGGAGTATAGCTGGTCATGAATTCAGTTTTAAATATGCGGATTATCAAGAGCGAATAGTTGCATTTGATTTTAATGGATGTATATATAGTGTTTTGCCTAAAATTATTAATAATGATATTTATGTTTGTGTCGATATTAATGATGGAGAGCAGTGTGCTTTAAATATTGCTAAGATTAATTTAGAAAGTAAGCAAATAAGTTTTATTACTAATGATAATATTTCAGTAAATCCAATTACTTCACCACAACAGACTAATATTTTAATTAATAAGAGTGATCAGGGGTGGGAAAATTATAATATTGAAACTGGAGAAACCAATCTCATTAAAAATATCGATCCATATATGCATAGTAATTGTATTACTTTTATTGATGAACAGACTGTTGTTACTTATGATGAAAATTGACATTCCTATTTAATTAATATTTTAACAAATGAAGTTAGAACGTTAGATA
>OKEP01000235.1_pt1 | contig 18355 bp, 19 predicted proteins | sample 1613401 | NCBI WGS metagenome assembly OKEP01 (sample SAMN04436852, study PRJEB24849) | human gut metagenome | biome: human gut; feature: NICU; material: stool | host: Homo sapiens | place: USA: Saint Louis, MO | collected 2011-09-28
ACGTTGTAAAATTTAAAAAAACTGTTTGATTTTAAGAATAAATAAGGTTATATATGATAAAACATATATGACCTTATTTTTTTATTATTTATCTATATATTGTATTTTAAATTTCGGAATATAATAGAGTTTTTTTGTTAGAATAAAAAATAAAACAAAGAAAAAATATAATTAATAATAATTATTATTGAAAAATTGTTTAACAAGGAGTATAATTAATAAAAAATAGGTACCCTAAGGGGGTACATCGAATAATATATCATATAATACAAATAATAAATTTAACCTCAGTAAGGAGTGTTAGTATGGATAAAGAAATAAAAGAATTAGATTTAATAATAATTGGAGCAGGTCCAGCAGGATTAACATCTGCAATATATGCTTCAAGAGCAAAATTAAGTACTTTAGTTTTAGAAGATAATTTAGTTGGAGGTCAAGTAAGATCAACTTATACAGTTGAAAACTATCCTGGATTTACAGAAATAACAGGAAATGATCTTGCTGATAGAATCCAAGCGCAAGCAGAGGCTTGTGGAGCTATAATAGATGAATTTGATTTTATAGAAAATGTCTCATTAAAAGATGATGAAAAAATCATAGAGACTGGAGATTATATATATAAGCCAAAGGCTGTAATAATAGCTACAGGAGCTACACCTAAGAAATTACCAATTCCAAGTGAAAGTAAATATCTAGGTAAGGGTGTGCATTACTGTGCAGTATGTGATGGAGCAGTTTACCAAGATGAGGTTGTTGCCGTTGTAGGTGGCGGAAATGCTGCTTTAGAAGAAGCTTTATATCTATCTAATATAGTTAAGAAAGTAATTGTTATAAGAAGATATGATTATTTCCGTGCAGAAGCTAAGACATTAGAGGCTGCAAGTAATAAGGAAAATATTGAAATAATGTATAACTGGGATTTAGTTGATGTTCTAGGTGGAGAGTTTGTTGAAGCTGCAAGAATAAAAAATACTAAAACTGGAGAAGAAAAAGAAATTGCTATAAATGGAGTCTTTGGATATATAGGAACAGAACCTAAGACATCTATGTTTAGAGAATATATAAATGTTAAAGAAAATGGTTATATTGAAGGCGATGAAAACATGAGAACTAATGTTAAGGGTGTTTATGTAGCAGGAGATGTTAGAGAAAAGATGTTTAGACAAATAACTACTGCCGTTTCAGATGGAACTATAGCAGCCTTACATGCAGAAAAATATATTTCAGAAATAAAGGAGAGATAAGTATGGTAAAAGTATATTCAGTTGAATGGTGTGGACCATGTAATAAATTAAAAAAATATTTAGAAAAATTAGGCGTTCAATACGAAACAATCACAGTTGCAGATGGTAAGGAAGATAGAAATGAAGTTTTAGAAGTTTCAGGACAAAGATCAGTGCCAGTAGCTGTTATAGGAGAAGAAGTTATAGTTGGTTTTGATAAGCAGAAAATTGATGCTGCAATAGAAAAAATAAGATAGTAGAAGGTGATTCTTAATGAATACTAAAGAAAATATTTTTTATAACTTTATGGGTGGTAATTTCTATGAAAACAAATCAGATAAATTAATAGATATAAAATCACCTTTAGATGGTAGTTTAGTTGGAAGGATACAAAGTCTTTCTAAAGAAGATGTGGATAAAATTATTGATAATGCAGAAAAAGCACAAAAATCATGGAATGAAGTTCCTTTAAATGAAAGAGCACATGTGCTTTATAAAACTGCAGATTTATTAGAAGAGCATAAGGAGGAATTAGCAAATATAATGATAAGAGAAGTTGCTAAGGACAAAAAGAGTGCTTTATCAGAAGTTAGCAGAACAGCTGACTATATAAGATTTACAGCTGATGCTGCAAAGAGTATGGATGGAGAAAGTATACCATCAGATAACTTCCCAGGATTTAATAGAAGTAAAATATCTGTGGTAACAAGAGAACCTTTAGGGGTTGTATTAGCAATATCACCTTTTAACTATCCAGTAAATTTATCAGCATCAAAAATAGCACCTGCTATAGTAGCTGGAAACAGTGTTGTGCTTAAACCTGCTACTCAAGGAAGTTTATCAGCTTTATTCTTAGCTAAAATGTTCCATGATGCAGGTCTTCCAGGAGGAGTTTTAAATACTATTACTGGAAGAGGAAGTGAAATAGGAGACTATTGTGTAACTCATGATAAAATAGACTTCATAAACTTCACTGGAAGTACAGAGGTAGGAAGAAGAATTTCAGAAATAACAGTTATGAAGCCTCTTCTTATGGAACTAGGTGGTAAGGATGCTGCTATAGTTTTAGAGGATGCAGATTTAGATTTAACTGTTAATAATATAATTGCTGGTGGATATTCTTACTCAGGACAAAGATGTACTGCAGTAAAGAGAATATTAGTAATGAATTCAGTTGCAGATAAATTAGTAGAGAAATTAAAAGAAAAAATAAGCAAATTAAAAATGGGAAATCCATTAGAAGTAGAAGATGTAACAATAGTTCCGCTTATAGATAATAAAGCAGCTGACTTTGTTATGGAACTTATTGATGATGCAAAAGAAAAAGGTGCTACTTTAGTTTGTGGAGGACATAGAGAAGGTAACTTAATAGAAGCTACTTTATTTGATAATGTTACTACAGACATGAGATTAGCATGGGAAGAGCCTTTTGGCCCAGTTTTACCTATCATAAGAATAAATGATAAGGATGAAGCTATAAAAATAGCTAATGCATCTAAATATGGATTACAATCATCAGTATTTACTAGAGATATAAATGAAGCATTTTATATTGCTAATAAATTAGAAGTTGGTACTGTTCATGTTAACAATAAGACTGAAAGAGGACCAGACCACTTCCCATTCCTAGGAGTAAAATCTTCTGGTATGGGAACTCAAGGTATAAGATATTCAATAGAAGCAATGTCTAGACCTAAGGCAACAGTAATTACAATAAGATAATAGTTTTATAATTATAATTTATTTCTACCTATACCTAAAGAGCTAAAAGTAAATTTCTACTTGTAGCTTTTTTATTGCAAAAAAATAAAGAGATGTAAAAACATCTCTCTATTTTATGTTCCTATTCGTTTAAAGCTTTATCTATAGCATTTTTATCGAAACCAACTATAATAGTTCCATTTATATCTAAAACAGGAACACCCATTTGTTTACTCTTTTTAAGCATATCTTCTCTAGCAACCATATCTGTTTGTACGTTTAAATCTTCAAATTCAACATTTTTTGATTTAACGCACCATGGACAAGAGTTTGTTGAATAAACCTTTACCATATTATCATCTCCTATGCGAATTAATTTTTAATATATCTTTATTTTAAGTATTAAAAGTGTATAAAATATGTGATTTAAATCAATAAAAAATAATTATTTAATTTGATCATCATTTAAATGGTCATTAAATATTAAATTATGCATTGTATCTTCATTGTTGTTAATAAAAGAAGATAAACTAGTTAGGGCAGTATTAGAAGAATGCAATGGATTTTCATAAACAGTAGAGTTATTACTAAATTTATCATTTAAGTTCAATGGAATCCCTCCTAATTTTTATTTATAGTATTTGATAAAATTTCAATAGATATTCATTAGTATTGATAAAAGTGGAAAATATTTAATGATAAATGATAAAATATAACATAGACTAAATATGAAATTATTACAAAAAGAATGTATAGTGGTCTAGACAAGTTAGAACCAGTTGAGTATAATTTAATTAGGAGGAGAAATCATGATAGATAAAAATAGTCCTATACCTGTGTATTACCAATTAAAAGAGATGATAAAAGAAAAGATAGCAGATGGCACTTGGCAAGTAGGACAGTGTATAGCAAGCGAAAGAGAGTTGACAGAGGCTTATGGAGTAAGTCGAATGACTGTCAGACAGGCTTTAGGAGAACTAGTACAAGAAGGTCTTCTTGTTAGAGAAAAAGGAAAAGGAACCTTCGTATGTGAACCTAAAGTAAAGCAAGAAGATATGATGAGTTTCTCAGAAATTATTAAAAAAGCAGGAAGAAGTTTAATAACTAAAGTTATAGATTTTGAAGTTATTAATACCCCTGAAGAATTAGCAGATACTTTTGATTTAGAAAAAATATATAAAATAAATAGATTAAGATTAGTTGATGGAGAAGCTGTTGCTAATGAGGTTGTTTATATTCCTTGTGAATATTGTGGCTTTGTAACTAGAGATGATTTAGAGGGGTCCTTATTTAAGTTATTAGAAGAAAAGGGACATATTATAGAAAGTACAGAATCATCTTTAGCAGCTGTAATAATGGATGATGAGCTAAAAGCTTTATTTAATGTGAATAAACAAGTACCTCTTTTAAAAAGTCATAACACAGCTTTAAATTCAGAAGGCGAAATAATTTACGTTGAAGATGCAATTTATAGGTCAGACAAATATATATTAGAAATTAATATTTCTAAAAGAGAGGGGAAATTGAAATGAGATTAATCGTTACTAAGAATTATGAGGAAATGAGTAAAGTTGCAGCTAAAGAAATGGCTGAAGATATAAAAAGAAATCCTGAAATTGTTTTAGGATTAGCTACTGGTGGAACTCCAGTTGGAATGTATAAAGAGCTTATTAGAATGTACAATGAAGGAGAATTAGATTTCTCAAAAGTTACAAGTATAAATTTAGATGAATATGTTGGGTTATCAGGGGATCATGATCAAAGTTATAGATACTTTATGAATACAAACTTATTTAACCACATAAACATAGATAAAAATAATACATTCGTACCTAATGGATTAGCAGAAAATGTTGAAGAAGAGTGCATGGCATATGATGCTAGAATTCAAGACATGGGAGGAATTGACCTTCAGTTACTAGGATTAGGTGCAAATGGACATATAGGATTTAATGAGCCAGGAGAAGCTTTAAGTGTAGGAACTCACTTAACTGATCTTAAAGAATCAACTATAGAAGCAAATGCAAGATTCTTTGATTCAATTGATGATGTACCAAGAAAAGCTATAACTATGGGACTTGGTGGAATAATGAAGGCTAAAAAAATAATGGTTATAGCAAGTGGAGAAGGAAAGGCTGAAGTTGTTAAGGCAATGATGAGTGGAAAAATAACAACTGAAATTCCAGCTACCATGTTACAAATGCATAGAGATGTCATATTAATAGTTGATGAAGATGCAGCTAAATTATTAAAATAGTTATTACTATCTTAGATTAATATATAAGAAGACTGTTTGTAGATAAAAGCATTATTTAAATGCTTAAATTTACAAACAGTTTTTTATTTTTATTCTAATAATTATTATTAAATCTTTTACATGAATCTTTTTAAGAAAATAGTAATAAATAAGTATGTGATTAGTTATAATGATATGATATGATTATTTAAGGATATATTAGGAAATAATTAGATTTGTACGTAAAATGAAGAAATATGGAGTTGGTAAAGTGGCAAAGGTTAGAAGCATATATGTATGTCAAAATTGTGGATATGAAACACCTAAATGGATGGGAAAATGTCCAGAATGTAATAATTGGAATACTTTAGTTGAAGAGATTAGAGATACTAAGAGTAATCAATCTTCTCCTAAGGTTGAAAGACAAATTGGTGAGCTTAAAAAGATAAAAGAAATTAAATCAGGTGAAAAGGAAAGATATGATACTGGAATTGGTGAATTAAATAGAGTATTAGGTGGAGGACTTGTTAAGGGGTCGCTTACACTTATATCTGGTGATCCTGGAATAGGTAAATCTACACTTCTTTTACAGACAGCCAATAATATTTCAAAAAAATATGGGAAAGTTTTATATGTTTCTGGGGAAGAATCAGAAGAACAAATAAAAATAAGAGGAGACAGGTTAAAAGTTGATGCAGAAGAACTTTATATAGTTTCCGAAACTAATCTTGATGTAATAGAAGCATATATAGATAAACTTGAACCAGCTTTCATAATAATAGATTCAATACAAACAATTTATAGAGAAACAGTTTCTTCAGCACCAGGAAGTGTTTCACAGGTTAAGGAATGCTCAAATGCTGTAATGAGAATTGCTAAAGGAAAAAATATTCCTTTATTTATAGTTGCTCACGTTACTAAGCAAGGGGATTTAGCAGGACCAAGAGTATTAGAACACATGGTGGATACCGTATTATCCTTTGAAGGGGAAAGAACTGAAGAATTTAGAATATTAAGAACCATGAAAAATAGATTTGGTACTACGGCTGAAATAGGTGTTTTTGAAATGCGTGGAGAGGGATTAATGCAGGTTTATGATCCATCTAGCATGTTCTTAGAGGACACTAGTTTTAATCAAGAAGGGTCAGTTGTAATTGGAGTCATGGAAGGAACTAGACCTATTCTTGTGGAAATACAATCATTAGCATCTGAAACAAAAGCAGTTATGCCTAGAAGAACCTCTGTAGGAGTAGAAAATTCAAGGTTAAGTTTAATATTAGCTGTATTAGAAAAAAAATTAAGAGTTCCTTTTTATAATACTGATGTTTATGTAAATGTAGTAGGAGGACTTGAAATAGAAGGTACTACAGCAGACTTAGGAATTGCTATTTCACTTGTATCCTCTGTTAAAGGTAAGGCAGCTAGCTTAGAAAAATTAGTTGTTGTAGGCGAGGTTGGGTTAACAGGTGAAATAAGACCAATATCAAATTGTGACAGAATATTAAATGAAGCAGAAAAAATGGGATTTTTAAATGCAGTTGTTCCTTATAGAAGTTTAGAAAAATTAAAGGGAAGTAAATTAAACCTTATAGGAGTAAAAACTGTAAGGGAAGCAATAGGAAAGATATTTTAAGATGGATAGGTGTGAGTAAATGAGAACTGTACATGATGATGAGTTAAAAAAAATATTAAAAATAATGAGTCCAGGTACTTCTTTAAGGGAAGGATTAGATAATATACTTAGAGCCAAAACAGGAGGACTTATAGTATTAGGGGATAATGAAGAAATATTAGATTTAGTAGATGGTGGATTTAATATAAATTCTGAATATAGTCCAGCATATATATATGAGCTTGCTAAGATGGATGGAGCATTAGTACTTACTTCAGATAGAAAAAGAATACTCTACGCAAATGCTCAGCTTATGCCAAATCAATCTATAAGTACTTTTGAAACAGGAACAAGACATAGAACTGCTCAAAGGGTTGCAAAGCAAACAAATAAAATAGCAATAGCTATATCACAAAGAAGAAATATAATTACTGTTTATAAAGGTGACATAAAATATGTTTTAAGGGATAGTGCAGTTATATTAAGTAAAGCAAATCAGGCTATACAAACATTAGAGAAGTATGTAGCTGTACTTGAAAGAGTAACAAATAATCTTAACATACTTGAGTTTCAAGACCTAGCAACTCTTTTTGATGTAACTACAGCTATACAGAGAACTGAAATGGTAATGAGGATAGTTGAAGAGATAGAGGGTTACATTATTGAGCTAGGAAATGAGGGAAGACTTATTTCTATGCAATTAAATGAATTAGTAAGAAGTATAGAACAAGATGGAGTCCTTTTAATAAGAGATTATTGCTATGACAAGATGGAATATAATGATGTCTACAAAGAAATTCAAGAGTTATCGGCTGAAGATTTATTAGATTTAGATATAATAGCAAAAGAATTAGGATATGTAGGAAAATCTTTAATTGACACATTAGTGTCACCAAGAGGGTATAGAATATCAAATAAGGTACCAAGAATACCTTCAAATGTAATAGAAAACTTAGTAGGACATTTTGGAAAGCTTAAATATATTCTTGAAGCTGGTAATGAAGAATTAGATCAAGTAGAAGGAATTGGAGAAGCTAGAGCTAGAGCAATAAAAAATGGATTAAGAAGAATAAGAGAACAAGTTGCTTTAAATAAAAATTTATAAAAAGAAGTGCCATATAAATATGGCACTTAATATTTATCTAAAAGTAAATTTACCTAAAGTATCCATTTTGTTATATTCTTTTAATAAGATATCAAATAGGTTTAGATCCAGTGCATTGCATAGTGAAGTTAAATAGAAGAGATTATTTCCAAGTTCACGTTCTATAACTTCTCTGCAATTTTCGCATAAGTCACCTTTTATATGAGAACTTAAGCGTGGATTAAGTTCTTCTAAGGATAGGTCAGTATCCTCTAGCATATTCTGTTTTTTAGCACAAATCTCTATGCAACCGCAATTTGTAACGGCTTTGCATATAGCTCTGCTAGCTCTTGCTTGAGATTCTTGATATTTACTCAATATATCTAATATGCTTTTGTGTCTAAGTAAAGAATTATTAACGCTATTTTGAAAATCGTCAAAAATTACGTCCTTCATAGTGTTTCACTCCTTATATACTAATCTTTGACCCTATAGTAATTATAGAATTTTTTGGTTATATTTGTCAAATGATTTAGGTTGCAAAACTAAATATATGTTAAAAACTAATTAGCTTGTTAACTTGACTTTAATATAAATCAAATTTAAAAAGATTTATAGGGGGTAATTTATTAATTATAATAATTAAACAATATTTGTAAGTATTAAAGTGCTTCAATATGGTATAATTAAGAAAATATATTATAAATATTTTACAACTATGAATGATAAAAACTAAACATGTCAATAATTATATAGGAGGTGAGTTTGTGATAAAGAAAATTTTCAGAGTAATTTTCACTATTTTAGGGTTGTTGATTGGATTTGTTTTAGCAGACGGAATAAGAAAAAGTGCTATAGGCAATGAATATTTAACAAACATTTTTTTTAAGGTATCATTTTATGTAATTTTAATTGCTGTTTTTGGAATCATTTTATTTATTCTTTCTCCTTTTATTTATAAATCTATAAGAAAACTTATAACATTTATAGAAAAAGGGATATCTAAATTATCTCCAAGTGAAATAATATTTGGAGCGGGGGGAGCTATAGTAGCTCTAGTATTAGCTTTAGTAATAACGTTGCCATTAAGTAGCTTTTTAAGTGGCTTAAATGAAATGTTAGGACCTATTGTGTCAGTTATCATAAACATAATAGCTATGATTATAGGAGCTGATATAGCTGTTAAGAAAAGAGAAGATATTACAGGATACTTTGAGAATTTTAGAAAAAATCAATCTAAAGAAAAGAAAACAAAGAATTCTTCTAATAAGAAGAATGAGGCTACTCCAAAGGTTTTAGATACATCTGTAATAATTGATGGTAGAATCTTTGATTTATGCCAAACTGGTTTTATAGAGGGAGCTTTAGTAATTCCAACTTTTGTTCTTGATGAATTAAGACACATCTCAGATTGTTCAGATTCTTTAAAAAGAACAAGAGGAAGAAGAGGATTAGATATATTAAATAAAATCCAAAAAGAGCTTCCGATAGAAGTAATCATGTGGGAAGGTGATTTCCCAGAAATAGCAGAGGTTGATATTAAACTTCTAAAATTAGCACAAAAATTAAATGGTAAGGTTGTAACAAATGATTATAACTTAAATAAAGTAGCTGAATTTCAGGGTGTTCCAGTATTAAATATAAATGAATTAGCAAATGCAATTAAGCCAGTAGTATTACCAGGAGAAGAGATGACTCTTACTGTTGTAAAGGATGGAAAAGAATCTGGACAAGGGGTTGCTTATCTTGATGATGGTACTATGATTGTTGTAGAAGGTGGTAGAAAGTACATGGGAAAAGAAATAACAGTAGTTGTAACTTCAGTACTTCAAACTGCAGCAGGAAGAATGATATTTGCTAAATATAAATCTTAAGAGGAATTTAATTATGGGAAAAGTAGTTAGCGTAATATTAGCAGGTGGAAAAGGAAAAAGAATGGGTGCTGAAGTTAGTAAGCAATTCATTGAAATAAATGGTAAGCCTATAATATATTATACTTTAAAAGCTTTTGAGGAGTGTAAAGGTATTGATGAAATAATTCTTGTTCTACCTAAGGATGAAATAGATTATTTTAAAAGAGAAATAGAACCTAGATTTGATTTTAAAATATCTAAAATTATTGAAGGTGGAAAGGAAAGACAGGATTCAGTTTACAATGCATTAAATTCCATAGGAGATTGTGATATTGTTTTAATACATGATGGAGCAAGAGCTTTTGTAAGCAATAAAATAATAGAAGACGGAATAAAGTATTCTAGAGAGTTTGGAGCAGCAGCTCCAGGTGTTATGCCAAAGGACACTATAAAAGTTAAAAATTTAGAAGGATTCTCTGTGGATACACCAAATAGAGCATCTTTAGTAGCTGTTCAAACTCCACAATGCTTTAAATATAATTTAATAAAAAAAGGTCATAACAAAGTTAAAAATGAAAAGATTCAAGTTACGGATGATACTATGATAGTAGAACTTTTAGGAGAAAAAGTTTATCTTTTTGAAGGTGACTATAAAAACATAAAGGTTACAACACCAGAAGACTTAATATTAGCAGAACATTTTGTTAAGTAAGGATCACAAGATAGAGACAGTATATTGACATGTTATTTTTATAAGGATATAATTTTATAAGATTTAAGAAAATTTAATAGTTGTAAAGACTGTGAAAAAGATTAGTAGAAACGCTTATACAGAGAGAAAATACTAGGCTGAGAGATTTTCAACATGTTTTGAACCTACTTTGGAGTCGTAGCAAAAAACTAACCGGGTTTAATACCGTTAACAATGAATAGAGTACAAATTTAGGTGGTACCGCGAAATACAAGCTCGCCCTAAAGTTTTTTAGGGTAGAGCTTTTTTTTATTTTTTAAATGAAATTAATTAAAATATTAAGATTATAAATAGCTTATGAGGAGGTAGTATATTATGAAAATGTCAAATATGTTAGTAGGAACTTTAAGAGAAGTTCCAGCTGAAGCAGAAATAGAAAGTCACAAGCTTATGCTTAGAGCAGGTCTTATGAGAAAGATGGCTGCAGGGATTTATAACTATATGCCTTTAGGATTAAAGGTTATAGAAAATGTTAAAAATATAGTAAGAGAAGAAATGAATAATGCAGGTGCTCAAGAATTCTTAGCATCAGCTTTAATACCAGCTGAGTTATGGCAAGAATCAGGAAGATGGGATGCTTATGGAGCAGAAATGTTTAGATTAAAAGATAGACATAACAGAGATTTTTGCTTAGGACCAACTCACGAAGAGGTATTTACTGATATAGTTAGAAATGAAATAAAGTCATATAAGCAATTACCATTAAATCTTTATCAAATACAAACTAAGTATAGAGATGAAAGAAGACCAAGATTTGGAGTTATGAGATCAAGAGAATTCATAATGAAAGATGGATATAGCTTTGACAAAGATCAAGAAGGATTAGATTTAGCATATGAAAAAATGAGAAAAGCATATGTTAATATATTCAATAGATGTGGATTAGATGCTAAGGCAGTTGCAGCTGATTCAGGAGCTATAGGTGGATCAGGTTCAGCTGAGTTTATGGTTAAATCAGAAGTTGGAGAAGATGATGTAGTATTCTGTACAGCTTGTGATTATGCAGCTAACATAGAAAAAGCTCCATCAACACCAGAACATGCAGAAAAAGAAGAATTAATGGAAGTAGAAAAAGTTGAAACTCCAGCTGTTAAATCAATTGAAGATTTAGCAAAATTCTTTGAATGCTCACCAAAGAAAATAGCAAAAACTTTAATATTCCAAGCTGATGATAAAGTGGTTGCTGTTGTATTAAGAGGAGATAGAGAAGCTAACGAAGTTAAGATAGCTAATGCTATTGGAGAAGTTATAGAATTAGAAATGGCAAGTGAAGAGGCTGTTAAAGAAGCTACTGGCGCAGCTGTTGGATTTGCAGGTCCTATGGGAATAAAAGTAGATATGTTATTAGTTGACCAAGAAGTAGCTAATATGTATAACTTCATAATTGGTGCTAATGAAACTGATATGCACTTAAAAAATGTAAACTATGGAAGAGACTTTGAAGGAATAGTTGGTGACTTTAGAAATGTTACTATAGGAGAAAAATGTCCTGAGTGTGGAAAAGAAATAACTATTTCAAGAGGTACTGAGGTTGGACATATATTCAAACTTGGAACTAAGTATTCAGAGTCTATGGGTGCAACATTTATTGATGAAGATGGAAAAGCTAAACCATTTATAATGGGATGCTATGGAATAGGGGTTACAAGAACTGTAGCTTCAATAATAGAGCAACACAATGACGAAAACGGAATAATATGGCCATTAGAAGTAGCTCCATACCATGTATCAGTTATACCAGCTAATGTTAAAAATGAAGAACAAGCAACTAAAGCTGAAGAAATATACAATGAATTAAGAAAAATGGGAGTTGAAGCTCTACTTGATGATAGAAAAGAAAGAGCAGGAGTTAAATTCAAAGATTCTGAATTAATGGGAATTCCAATGAGAATAACTGTTGGAAAGATGATTGGTGAAGGTCAAGTTGAATTTAAACTTAGAAACGGTGGAGAAGTTGAGACTTTATCTATAGAAGAAGTTTATAATAGAGTAAGAGAAGAATTTGAAAGAGCAAATTTATCTTTATAATTTATAAGATTAACGGAATTGTATATAATTAGAATATAATAATAGAGCTCACCTTATTTAATATAGGGTGAGTTACTAATAATATAAGGTAGGAGGGTCAAGTAGTGATTAAGGTTTATAATACTTTAAACAAGAAAAAAGAAGAATTCATTCCTTTAACTCCAGGAGAAGTTAAAATGTATGTTTGTGGTCCTACTGTGTACAACTTTTTTCACATAGGAAATGGTAGAACATTTATAGTTTTTGATACTATAAGAAGATATTTTGAATACAGAGGATTCAAAGTTGATTTTGTTCAAAACTTTACAGATATAGATGACAAGATGATAAAAAAGGCTAATGAAGAAGGCACTACTGTAAAGAAGATTGGAGATACTTATATAAAAGAGTATTACCAAGATGCAGATGCATTAAATATAGAAAGAGCTACAGTTAATCCAAGAGCTACAGAATTTATTGGAGAGATAATAAAATTTGTTAAGGGATTAGTTGATAAAGGATATGCTTATGAAGTTGATGGAGATGTTTATTTCTCAACTAAGAAGTTTGAGGGATATGGAAAGTTATCAGGACAGAACATAGAAGATCTTCAATCAGGTGCTAGAATAAGTGTTGATGAAAGAAAAAAAGATCCAATGGACTTTGCTATATGGAAAGCTCAAAAACCAGGTGAACCAGCTTGGAATAGTCCTTGGGGAATGGGAAGACCAGGATGGCATATAGAATGCTCATGCATGGCTAAAAAATTATTAGGTGAAACTATAGATATTCATGCTGGTGGATCAGACTTAAAATTCCCTCACCATGAAAATGAAATAGCACAAAGTGAAGCTTTAACAGGTGAACCTTTTGCAAGATATTGGTTACATTCAGCCTTTGTTAATGTAAACAATGAAAAAATGTCAAAATCATTAAATAATTTCTTTACAGCAAGAGAAATATTAGAAAGATATGATGCTGATGTTATAAGATTTTTAATGTTATCAGCTCATTATAGACAACAACTTAACTTTAGTGAAGACTTATTAGAGTCAGCTAAAGCTTCAGTTGAAAGAATATACAATGCTATAGGAAACTTAGAAAACTTAATAGATGAAGTTTCTAGAGAAGAAATGAATGAGGAAGAAAAAGCTTACTTAGAGTCATTAAACAAATATAAAGAAAAATATATTGAAAAAATGGATGACGATTTTAATACAGCAGATGCTATAACGGCTATATTTGATTTAATAAAAGATACTAATACAAATATAACAATTGACTCATCAAAGGAATTAGCTCAAAAAGCTTTAGAGTTAATAAGAGAATTAGGAGCTCCATTAGGAATGTTCCAAAAATCAACTAAAGGAAATCTAGAAGAAGAGATTGAAGCTTTAATAGCTAAGAGACAACAAGCTAGAAAAGATAGAGATTTTACTTTAGCTGATAAAATAAGAGATGAATTAAAAGATAGAGGAATTGTCTTAGAAGATACACCTCAAGGTGTTAGATGGAAGATGATATAATTTAGATAATAAACTTGCAAAGGAACTTTCTTTTGCAAGTTATTATTTTAAAGAATTTTATTTGATAACTATTAAAATAAAAGTAAATTCAATAATTTAAAAAAATCTAAATTTAATCATATTAAAATCTTTGATTGAATTAGATTTGAATTTGTAGTTTAATAGTTTTAAATAAATAAATTCTATATAATTTTTAAATTAAGATCAAACAAAAGTAGATAAGATATTGAAGAATTTATTATACAGAGAGTTTTCAGAAAGTGAAGCTAGAATGTTAAACCCACTTCAATTAGCTTTAATAGGAGATGGAGTTTACGAAGTTTTTATAAGAAACTATATATTAAGTGAAAATGCAGGTTTATCAGCTCACAAAATACATGTTAAAGCAATACAATATGTAAAAGCTAAGGCACAAAGTGACATAATAAATGCTTTAGAAGATGAGCTAAGGGAAGATGAACTTTATATTTATAAAAGAGGTAGAAATGCTAAGTCAGCAACAGTACCTAAGAATGCAAATGTTAGAGATTATAGAAATGCAACAGGATTTGAGGCTTTAGTAGGTTATTTATATCTTACTGGAAAAGAAGAAAGATTAAATGAGTTCTTATTGAAATGTATAGAAGTTCACGTTTAGGAAGGAGAAATATTAATGTTAAAAGTTAAATTATTACAATATACACCAGAACCAGAAAAGACCATAGCAGCAGCGGCTAAATTATGCTATAGTCCTGTAGGTGTTGATGATATATTAGAAAATTTAACTGATGAAGGCGCGGAAAAGTTTTTAAATATGCTTATGTCATATGGTCATATGTCACCAATAGAGCATGTTTCATTTACTTTTGCAGTAGAAGGAGTTTCAAGAAGCTTAACTCATCAGTTAGTTAGACATAGAATAGCATCTTACTCACAGCAATCTCAAAGATATGTTAAGTTAGATCAATTTGAATACATAGTACCACCAGCTATAGAAAATGATGAAGTTGCTAAAAAGCTATTTATTGACCAAATGCAAGGTGCACAAAAAGCATATGATGAAATAGTTGAAAGATTAAAAGATAAATATATTAGTGAAGGAATTGGTGAAAAACCAGCTGAGAAAAAAGCTATAGAGGATGCAAGATATGTTTTCCCTAATGCTTGTGAAACAAAAATTGTATTTACTATGAATGCTAGAAGTTTAATGAACTTCTTCCATCATAGATGTTGTGATAGAGCTCAATGGGAAATAAGAACTATGGCAGAAAAAATGGTTAATGAAGTTAAAAAGGTTGCCCCAATATTATTTAAGAATGCAGGTCCAAGTTGTGTAGCAGGTCCATGTCCTGAAGGAAAAATGTGTTGTGGAAAGCTTAAAGAGATGAGAACATTATATCTTGGAAAATAGGAATTTTTAAGGAGAGAACAAAATGACAAAGTCAGAAAATAAATATAAACAATTAACTCGTAAGCAAAAGTATGCTTTAGAAAGAGAACAAAGAGCAAGAGAAGAAAAATATGCTAGAAATACTAGAACTTTTGCTGAGGAAGAAGTTAAAGTAAGAGAAGATTTAGTAGAAGGAAGAAACGCTGTTATAGAATTATTAAAGTCAGATAAGACTATAGAGCAAATATTTATAGCTAATGGAAAAATGGAAGGTTCAATAAACAAAATTTTAGGATTAGCTAAAGAAAAGAAAATAGTTGTAAAAGAAGTTGATAGAAAGAAACTTGACTTAATGAGCGAAACTAAAGCTCACCAAGGAGTAATAGCACAAATAACTCCTTTTAAATATAGTACTGTTGAAGATATATTAGATTTAGCTAAAAGTAAAAATGAAGATCCATTCATAGTTATTTTAGATGAATTAGAGGATCCTCATAACTTAGGATCAATAGTAAGAACAGCAGAATTATGTGGTGCACATGGTATCATAATTCCAAAGAGAAGAAATGTTGGAGTAACTGGAACTGTTTATAAAGCTTCTGTAGGAGCTATTGAACATATGAAAATTGCAAAAGTTACTAATATAAATAATGCTATTGAAGAATTAAAGGCTAACAATTTATGGATATATGGAGCTGATATAGCTGGAGAAGAATATAGTTATGAAACAAACTTCAAAGGTGCTTGTGGAATAATAATCGGTAGTGAAGGTAGAGGAATGTCAAACTTAACTAAGAAGAAGTGTGACAAGTTAGTTAAAATTCCAATGGTTGGAAAAATAAATTCTTTAAATGCCTCAGTTGCAGGTGGTATAATGATGTATGAGGTATTAAAATCAAGAATAATAAAGTAGAAAAAGAGTGATGAGATGAGAGTTATATTTATAGATGGTTATAATGTTATAAATAGTTGGCCTAATCTAAAAAAGTCAAAAAATTATAGCTATGATATAGCAAGAACAGAGCTTACAGAAATGCTTGAAAATTATGCTGCTTTTAACTCTTGTAAAATTTATTTAGTTTTTGATGCTCATAAGGTTGCTGGAAATATTGAAAGCAAAGAGTTATCTGGAAATATAATTACTGTCTTTACAAAAGAAGGCGAAATTGCTGATGCATATATTGAGAGAATGGTAGATGAACTAGGAAGAAAAGTAGAAATTGTTGTTGTAACCTCGGATAGGTTAGAACAACAAACTATTTTCCAAAGAGGGGCCGTGAGAATGTCATCTATTGAATTCTACAATGAAGTGTTAAAAGTTCAGGATAACATTAGAAAAAAGGCAGAAAAAAATAAATTAGAATTAGGTAAAAATTTTTTAGGCGATACTTTAGAAGAAAGTGTATTAGAAAAATTAGAAAAAATGAGAAGAGGGTAATATTGACGAAGTCATATATAAACCTTATAATTTATTTGTAATTTATTGGATATTAGATTTTTATCTGGGGGTGTAGAGAATATGGGGATTACTTATGATTTGGCTAAAATCAATAATTATGAAGAATTTAAAGATTTAACAGATAAAGAAGTAGTTATGCTAGCTAAAAATGGTGATAATATGGCTCAAGAATATGTAATAAGTAAGTATGAGCAGTTTGTAAAAGCTAAATCTAAATCATATTTTCTTATAGGAGCAGATAAAGAAGATATATATCAAGAGGGAATGATTGGATTATATAAAGCAATAAGAGATTTTAATCCAGATAAGTTTGCATCATTTAAAAGTTTTGCAGAACTTTGTGTTACAAGGCAGATAATAACTGCTATAAAAACTGCAACAAGGCAAAAACATATCCCATTAAACACTTATATTTCTTTAAGCAAACCTATTTACGAGGAAGAATCTGATAGAACGCTTTTAGATACTGTAGTAGGAATAACAATTACAGATCCTGAATCATTGGTCATAGGTAAAGAAGAGGTTGAAAAAATAGAAAGTGCAATTAATAGTGTGCTTTCTGAACTAGAATTAGAGGTATTAAATTCTTATTTAGATGGTAAATCATATCAAGAAATTGCCTGTGATTTAGATAGAGAAGCTAAATCTATAGATAATGCATTACAACGTGTAAAAAGAAAGCTTGAAAAATGTTTAAACATTAAATAATGCAATTTTTTAAAAGTATTGACAAAGAATTTTATTAGTAGTAAAATTTTTATGGCATAGGTAAATTAAATGAATGTAAGGTGCTCACGTAGCTCAGTCGGCAGAGCGTCGCCTTGGTAAGGCGGAGGTCGTCGGTTCAATCCCGATCGTGAGCTCCAATATAGTTGAGCGCTCACTAGTAGCGATTATGGTAATTATAAATTGCTTTAGTCTTTGTGGTGAGCTCAATATATTACCCAAAAGCTAGAAAACGCTAGGCAAAGTTTATTACAAAGATTAAAGGAGGATTTTACAATGGCAAAGCAAAAATTCGAAAGAAGTAAACCACACGTAAACATTGGAACAATCGGTCACGTTGACCACGGTAAGACAACTTTAACAGCTGCAATCACAACAGTATTAGCAAACAGAGGATTAGCAGAATCATTCAAATATGATGAAATTGATAAGGCTCCAGAAGAAAAAGAAAGAGGAATCACAATCAATACAGCACACGTTGAATACCAAACAGACAACAGACACTATGCACACGTTGACTGTCCAGGACATGCTGACTATGTTAAGAACATGATCACAGGAGCTGCTCAAATGGACGGAGCTATATTAGTTTGTTCAGCAGCAGACGGTCCAATGCCTCAAACAAGAGAACACATACTACTAGCTTCAAGAGTTGGTGTTGACTACATAGTTGTTTTCTTAAACAAGGCAGATATGGTAGATGACGAAGAATTATTAGAATTAGTTGAAATGGAAGTAAGAGAATTATTATCAGAATACAACTTCCCAGGAGATGACATTCCAGTAATAACTGGTTCAGCATTAAAAG
>OKEP01000273.1_pt1 | contig 14274 bp, 10 predicted proteins | sample 1613401 | NCBI WGS metagenome assembly OKEP01 (sample SAMN04436852, study PRJEB24849) | human gut metagenome | biome: human gut; feature: NICU; material: stool | host: Homo sapiens | place: USA: Saint Louis, MO | collected 2011-09-28
GGTGCATCCATTGGTAGCTTTGCAACTTGGAAACAGCTTCTAGCTGGTGGATTCTCTTCAAAAAATTCTCCATATACTTCATTTACTGAAGCAAAGTCATTTAAATCCTTTAAAAATACAGTGGTCTTAATAACATTTTCTAGAGCTGATCCACTCTCTTCTAGTATAGCTCTAACATTTTCTATACTTTGCTTTGTTGCTTCTTTAATATCTTTAGGTATTTCCTTAGTTTCAGGATTAATTGGTAATTGACCTGATGTAAATATTAAATCTCCAACCTTAACTCCTTGTGAATATGGTCCAATAGCTGCTGGCGCATTTACTGTATTAATTATTTCTTTATTCATTTTCATTTCCTCCAAATCAATAATTCTATTTTTTTGACTTTTTATAAAAAGTATTTTCTAATGGTAATTTAGTTCTAAATACTCCATCAAATTTATAATAAGCACCTTGAACTGCTGGTGCAGTAGGGATACATGTTATCTCTCCTACCCCTTTAGCACCATAAGATAAATCATTAGTATTTTTTTCTATAACCATAGCCTTTATCTCTGGTACTGCTGTTGCTCTTAATAACCCTAATGTTCCAAATTTTGCAGTAGGCACACTATTTTTTAAAGGATAATCTTCAGTAAGAGCATATCCTAATCCCATAACTACTCCACCCTCAATTTGTCCTTCAACATTCTTTGGGTTTATAGCTTTACCAACATCATGAGCTGCTACAACCTTTTTTAATTTTCCATTTTCATCTAAAACAACAACTTGAGTTGCAAATCCATAAGCAACATGGCTTACTGGATTCTTTTTATCACTTCCCATTTTATCTGTTACTCCTGAGAACTCACCATAGAACTCTTGTCCATTAAGCGCATCTAAAGTTCTTCCATTTAAAGCTTCCTTAACTTTTAAAGCAGTTACTCTAACAGCTTCTCCTGTGAAAGTTGTTTGTCTTGATGCCGTTGTGGTACCTGAATCTGGTGTTCTTCTAGTATCAGGCGCTTCATATACTACCTTATCTGGAGTAATATCTAATGTCTGACATAGTATTTGAGTTAATATTGTTCCTAAACCTTGTCCAATGCAAGCTGCTGAACTTCTTATATGAACCTTTCCATCTTTTATTTCTAAGATACATCTTCCTATATCAGGAAGTCCTACTCCGATACCAGAGTTTTTAAAGGCACAGGCAATACCAACATATTCATTGTTGTCATATACATCTTTTACAGCTAATAAAGTTTCTTTTAAAGCTGTACCAGGATCTGCAATTTGACCATTTGGTAGTTCTTGTCCTGCTTCAATTGCATTCCTCCATCTAAATTCCCAAGGTGATATTCCAACTAACTCTGCTAATTGATTTATATTACATTCAGTAGCAAAAGCTGATTGCGTAACACCAAAACCTCTAAATGCACCACCTGGAGGATTATTAGTATATACTGCAATTCCTTCCACCTCTGAATTCTGATAATTATATGGACCTGCTGCATGAGTACATGCTCTTTGTAATACCGGACCACCAAGAGATGCATAAGCTCCAGTATCAGCAATTATCTTTGCTCTCATTGCTGTAAGCTTGCCCTTTTCATCACAGGCTGTTGTAAACTCCATCTCCATGGCATGCCTCTTTGGATGAACCTTAATACTTTCAGCCCTTGTTAAAGTCATTTTTACAGGTTTTCCAGTTAAGTATGCTAGTAATGCAGCATGATGTTGACAGCTCATATCTTCTTTGCCACCAAATCCTCCACCTACATACTTAGATATTATCCTAACCTTATCCTCACCTAATCCTAATAAGTGAGTTATTTCATGTAAATCATCATAAACACTTTGACTACCTGTATAAACTATTAATTCTTTTTCTGTTGGAACTGCCACTGCAGATTCAGGCTCTAAAAATGCATGTTCTGTAAACGGAACTGAGTAGTGGTTAGTAACAACATACTTAGAATTTTTAAGAGCTTCATCTACATTGCCTCTTTTTAAGACTTCCCTTACTAGAATGTTGCCATCCTTATGAATTTTAGGAGCTCCTTCCTTCATTGCTTCTTCAGGTAATGATAGTGGTTCTAACTCCTCATAATCCACTTTTATTAGGTCTGCTGCCTTCCTTGCAATATCCATTGAAGTTGCAGCAACCAAAGCTATAGCATCACCTACATATCTAGTTTCTTCTCCTACTTCTATAAGCGCTGGCCAATCTTTCTTTAAGTGGCCTCCATATCTCTCTCCAGGTATATCTTTAGAAGTTACTACCTTAACTACTCCTTCTAACTTCTCTGCATCAGAATAATCAATATTTTTAACTAAGGCTCTTGGATATTTACTTCTTAATGCAAATCCATATATCATACCATTAATTTTCATATCATCTACATATTCGCCTTCAGCTAATATCTTATCCTCTGCATCAATTCTTCCCATCTCTTCCCCAACAATACCCTTACAGAATACTGTTGGAACCTCTCTATTTTCCCTAAGGATTTCTGCTGCCATAAGTACTGCTTTTTCAATTTTCACATAGCCTGTACATCTACAGATATTTCCCATTAATGCCTTTTTCACTTCATCTAATGTAGGATTTAAAGTTTTAAGAAGTAAAGCTTTTGCACTAATTACCATTCCAGGAATACAAAATCCGCATTGTACTGCACCTGCTTTACTAAAGGCATAAGCAAATACCTTTTTGTCCCTATCACTTAATCCTTCAACAGTTTGTATTTCCTTTCCTTCTATCTTATCTGACTTTAAGATACATGCTTTTGTAGCCTTTCCATCAACTAAAACCATACATGCGCCACAAGCACCTTCCCCACAACCATTTTTTACTGAAGTAAGGTCACATTCCTCTCTTAAATAATTAATAAGAGTTCTTCCCTCTTCAATCTCTACATCTCTATCATTCAGTTTAAATTTCACCATACTTTTGCACCTCATCTCTCAACCTTTTTCTACTTACAAACTGTCCAAAGGCCTTATCAGAAAGTAGCTTTCCATCTTTAACTACTTCTTTTCCTCTTAAGAATACCCTTTCTATTTTTCCTTTTACCTTATATCCCTCATATGGAGTATAATCAACATTTTGAGTTTGATTTTGCCATGTTATTACCTCTTCTTCACTTGGATTTAGAACTAATATATCTCCATCACTACCTTCTGCTATTACTCCCTTATTAGGATATAATCCAAAAATCTTAGATGGATTTTCAGAGGTTATTTCTACTAGTTTATTAATAGAAATTCTCTCTTCTCTTACTCCAAATGAATAAAGTAATATCATACGATGTTCTACTCCTGGTGCTCCGTTTGGTATTTTAGAAAAATCTTTTAATCCTATTTCTTTTTGATTTTTATAATTAAAAGAGCAATGATCTGTGGCAAGAATTTGTATATCCCTATTAGCAATACCTTTCCATAAAGCATTATTATCTTCTTTTGATCTTAATGGAGGAGAGATAACATATTTTGCTCCATTAAAATCATCATCAACTTTTCCTTTATAAGCTTCTTTATTTAGTAAAAGATATTGAGGACATGTTTCTATAATTACCTTTGTTCCTGATTTACGTCTTCTAATTATTTCATCTAAAGCTTTTTTAGTACTTAGATGTACTATATATACTGGATAATCAACCTTTTCAGATATATCTAAAATCCTTTTAACAGCAGCTAGCTCAACCTCATCTCCTCTAGAAATCTCATGAAATTTTGGCTCTGTCTTACCTTCTAAAAGAAGATTAGAAACATTTTTAACTATTTCATCTCCATCTTCACAATGAAATGAAAGTATAATACCTAATTCTTTAGCTTTTCTTAATGCTTCTTCTATTTCATAATCCTCTACTTGAAGAGTATCCTTATATGCCATATACATCTTAAAAGAAGGTATTCCTCTTAAAACCATCTCTCCCATTTCCTTAGAAAAATCTTGATTCCATTCTGTTATGCTTAGATGATAACTATAGTCACAATAACATCTTCCATCTGTTAAAGTACTATAATACCTTAAATCATCTAAAAATCTTTGTCCTTTTATATGATTTGCATAATCAATAATTGTTGTAGTACCACCAACTAATGCAGCTTTAGTTCCTGTTTCAAAATTATCTGCAGTTCTTGTTACTCCAACATCTAAATCAAAATGTGTATGAGCATCAATTCCTCCAGGGAGAATATATCTCCCTGAAACATTAATTACTTCATCTCCATCAACTTCTAGATTCTCCCCCATAGCTTTAATTATCCCATTTTCTATTCTTATATCAGCTATATATGAATCTTTCGAAGAAACTATTGTACCACCCTTTAAAACAATACCCATATATTGCACCTTCTTATTTATATTGAATAGTTAATGCTCCTTTTGGACATCTTGTAACACATAATCCACAACCAAAACACTTATCTTCATCAATCTTAAGAACCTCTTCAATAGTAATCGCATCATATACACAACTAACTCTACATTGACCACATTTTATGCACTTATCATTATCTACTACAGGCGGAATAGCTTCTGTCCTGAATGTTCTTTCATTAGCCTTTTTATGTGATAGTCCAATAATTTCTTTTACATCTTTATATCCATGCTCATCTAAGAAAGCATTTAACTCTTTCGCTATTTTTCCATATATTCCAGGTCCCTTTAAAATTGCTTCTGTACAAACTTCAACTGCTGATGCTCCTGCCATTAACATTTCTGCTGCATCTCTTCCGCAGGTCACTCCTCCAACTCCTATTATTGGAATATTAACAACTCTTGATGCATCATATATATTTCTTACTGCTAAAGGTCTAATTGGTGCTCCTGATAACCAGCCATATCCCTTTTGACTTCCCATTATTGGATATCCTGTTTCTAAATCTATTGACATACATGGGCCAAAAGAATTAATCATTACTAACCCATCTGCACCTGCATCCTCTAAAGCCTTTGCAATAGTTTGAATATCAGTATGTGGACTCATCTTCATAAATACAGGACAATCTAATGCCTTTTTAGCAGCCTTCATTGCATCGACTATTGGCTTTACATCAGTTCCAACATAGTGAGTTGATAACTCTACTGCATCTGCATAAGGCTTAACTAATGGTGCTATCTTTTCTATATCTTCTGCTTTATAGCCCATACTTACTATCATTGGAACTCCAGCACTTTTAGCTCTCTTATATTCTTTTTCTATCCATTGTTCCTTTGGAAGCTCTAACCATAATTCAGTATTTAAAAAACCCGAATTAGTTTTTGCCATACAAGGTCTTGGTACTGGTGCTGGATCAACAGATATTGTTTTAGTCACAAGGCCACCTGCTCCTCCTTCTACAGCTTTTACACATAAATCTCCATCTTTAGCACCTGGTCCAGCTGCTGTAAAGATAGGGTTATTAAATTCCATTCCTAATATATTAACATTTAAATTTGCCATATTTTTCACTCCTCTATTTAAACTTCTTTAGAATAATCTGTTTGTACTAAATATTCTTTCTTCTCTCCTAAGATATTGAATAGTAAATTAAGTAATATTGCACATAGGCTTCCTGTAGTAATTCCACTATGGAAAAGTGTATTTACCCATTCTGGAAAGTTTTGATAAAAAGTTGGGACAACTGTTGGAATCATTGAAAGTCCAATACTTACTGCAACTATCAATGAATTCTTATTTCCATCAAACTCTACAGATTTTAAAGTTTTAATTCCACCTGAAATAACCATTCCAAACATTACAAAGCCTGCTCCCCCCAGTACTGGATATGGTATACAAGTAAATAATGCTGCCATTTTAGGGAATAACCCTAATAGAATTAATATTCCTCCAGATATTGCTACTACAAACCTACTTTTCACACCTGTTAAAGCAACTAAACCTATATTCTGTGCAAAGGCTGTATGTGGAAAAGTATTAAATATAGACGCCAACATTGTTGCTAATCCATCAGTCCTTAAACCTCTTGCTAAGTTTTTGTCATCTAAATCTTTACCCACCATCTCATGAATTGCAATTATATTTCCTGTAGCTTCTGTCATTATTACTAATACAACTAAAATAAGAGATATAATTGCTGATGCTTCAAACTTTGGAGTACCAAAGTGAAATGGTAAGTTTAGACTAAACCATCCAGCTTCTTTAAACATTGTAAAATCAGTCATTCCAATTACGGAAGCGATTACAGTACCTAATACAAGACCTAATAGAATTGATAGGTTTCCTAACATTCCTTTTAAAAACTTATTCATTAAAATTATTAGTATTAATGTAACAAGTGCCATAATAATATTTTCTGCACTTGCAAAACTTGGGGATGTGGTATCATTTCCTGCTGCCCATCTTACAGCAACGGGTATAAGGGATAATCCTATAATTGATACCACTGTTCCTGTTACCACTTTTGGAAAGAATCTTAATAACTTTCCAAAAACAGGTGCCATAAAAAATGTAAATATACCTGCTATTAATACTGCTCCAAATATTGTTGTCATAGCAGATAAAGAGTCTCCTTTATAGGAATCTGCTATTGCAACCATAGCACTAACAGTTGCAAAGCTTGTACCTTCTACCATTGGTATCTTAGCTCCAATTTTAGAACCAAGCCCTAAGGTTTGAATTAAGGTAGCAACTCCTGCAATTAGTAAATCTGCATTTATTAAAAAAACAATATCACTTTGTGAAAGCCCTGCTGCATTACCAACTATTATTGGTACTGCTACAGCACCCGCACACATGGCTAATACGTGTTGAAGTGCTAATGCTAAGCTTTTACCTACAGGTAACTTTTCATCAACAGGAGCCACATTCATACTCTCATTATTCATACCCAATTCCTCTTTTCGAATTTAGATTCTATCCCATAGTTTCTTTGATAATTCTCTTGATTTAGAGAATATTTTCTCCTCATCAATGCACACTAATTCTCTATCCTTCATTAAAACCTTTCCATTTACAATTGTTGTTAATACACATTTCCCGCACATACCAAATACTATATGGCTGTTATAATTATCTTTAGTCATTGGTGTTAATGGATTATATTCAACAATAATTACATCACCATAAGCGCCTTCTTTAATTACTCCCAATGTATTGTTAAAGAATTTATTAGCAATCTTAGCATTGTTCTCAAAAATCATTTTTGGTGTTTCCACCCAAGCAACATTAGAATTACACAAGTTATGTTTTTGAATTATATTTTCAACCTTCATTGATTCAAACATATCTGAAGTATATCCGTCTGTACCAAGCCCTACATTAATTCCTCTTTCAATCATATTTAATACAGGTGCACATCCTACAGCATTCCCCATATTAGATTCAGGATTATTAACAATATTTGTGTTAGTAGCTTTTATTAAATCCAACTCTCTAGGATTTAAATGTATACTATGAACTGCTAGAGTCTTGTTTCCTAATATGTCGAAATCCATTAATCTTTCAGCTACTCTTTTTCCGCTTCTTCTTAATGAATCATATACATCATCTATTCCCTCTGCGGTATGTATATGATATCCAGAGTCTATGCCTTCCATTGCTTCAGCACATTTATATAAGCTTTCATCACTTAATGTAAAGGATGCGTGCATTCCAAACATTCCTTTAATCATATCGTCATCTTGGTTGTTTGCATGTTTTATAAAATCTATATTTTCTTTTATACCTTTATTTAAAATTTCTTCACCATCTCTATCAGAAGTTTCATAACACAAACAAGCTCTTATACCTAACTCTTTTGCCACATCTCCTAATTCAAATACGCTTCCCTCTAAGTGCATTGGACTTGCATGATGATCAAAAACTGTAGTAACTCCATACTTAATACTATCTATTAAAGTTGTATATCCACTATATCTTGTATCTTCAATTGTTAACTCTTTATCCAATCTCCACCATAAATTTTCTAATATATCTATAAATCCCTTTGCAGGGGGATTGTTTAGATTCATCCCCCTAGCAAAAGCACTATATATATGATGATGGGTATTGATAATGCCTGGCATTATTACATTTCCTCTTGCATCGATAAACTCTTCTTTGGAATATTTATCTTTTAAATCCTTTGTCTTTCCTACTTCTTTAATAATGTTTCCATCAATGTAGATACATCCATCTTCTAAATAGGAATTATTCTTATCATGGGTTATCAATCTACCATTACCTATTAACATCTCTCTCTACCTACCTTTATTTTGTTACCACCATACCAGCTTTAATTTTGTTGTATACACCTTCTTCTATTACAACTTCACCATTTATGATTACATAATCTATTCCTTCTGGATATTGAGTTGGGTCAACATAAGTTCCCTTATCACATACTTTATCTAAATCAAAGATTACTATATCTGCAAAGTTTCCCTTAGCCAATTCTCCTCTTTCTTTAATTCCAAATGAATCAGCTGCTTTCTTTGACATTTTATAGACAGCCTCTTCTACAGATAAAATATTTTTCTCTCTTACATATCTTCCTAATATTCTTGGGAATGATCCATACGCTCTAGGATGTGGTTTCCCTGCTAACAAACCATCTGTACATACATTTTGTTCTTTTCTACATAGGAATTTTATTACATGTTCTTCTAATCCATAGAAGTCTACCATTCCTACAGCATTTTCTTCCTCGTATAATAAATCAAAAGTTGCATTTAAAGGATCTTTACCTTTGATTTTTCCAATTTCCTCTAAACTCTTACCTATAAGATCTTTATTCTTCTCAGTTTTTACACTTGTTACAAAAATTTGATCTACACCTGCAAAATCTACAAAGTTATCCCAACCTGGTATGCCATGTTCCATATCATAAATCATTTTATCCCTTAGTTCTTTTGATTGTAGTCTGTTCATAAGCTCATCAGTTCCTCCGTCATGAGCCCAAGGTGGTAAAATTACTCCAAGCATTGTACTACCAGCTGCATATGGATATTGATCAAATGATACTCTAATACCTTCTTGTTCAGCCTCTTCTAGTAATTTCTCCATTTCATCAATATACTTCCAGTTGTTCTTTCCACATACCTTGAAGTGTGAAAAATGCACCTTTACTCCAGACTTCTTACCAATTTCTATAACTTCCTTCATAGAATCTACAATTGTATCTGCCTCACTTCTTTGATGTACAACAAAGACACCATCATATTCAGCAACTACCTTACACATTTCTATAAGTTCATTAGTTCTTCCATAGGCGCAAGGGATATATATTAAACCTGTAGACAGTCCAAAGGCTCCTGCTTCCATCTCTCTTCTTGTTATTTCACACATCTTAGAGATTTCTTCATCTGTAGCAGGGCTATTGCCTAACCCCATAGCTTCCATTCTTACATTTCCATGAGGAACTAAATAACACTCATTAAGTCCAACTCCATTATCTTTCATCATCTTTAGATAATTTTCTGTTGTTTCATATTCCCAATCAATTTCGTCTGTATCTCCATCAAGACCAGCTATATTTTTTCTCCAAGGACTTATAAATTCAGTAGGTAATGGAGCCATTGATATACCATCTTGTCCTAAAACCTCAGTTGTAATCCCTTGTCTTATTTTTACTTCATTATAAGGATTTACTAAAATCATTAAATCTGAATGACTATGAGTATCTATAAAACCTGGAGATACTACTCTACCTTTTGCATCTATTATCTTGTCAGCATTTTCACTAACTTTCCCTATTTCTTTTATTCTACTGTCTTCAATTAACAAATCACCTTTAAATGTTTTCTTTCCTGTTCCATCAACGATAATTCCATTCTTAATTAGAACTTTCAACACCCATCACCCTCTTAAATTACTTTTTATAAACAGACTTTAAGATTTCATAATATCCTTCAGCTCCTGTATATAATTGTTCTAATTCTATATATTCATCAATAGTATGAGCTAAATTTTCTTTAGATGGTCCAAATCCTATTGTCTTTATACCTTTTTCTCCTGCATAGTGAGAACCATTAGTACAGAAAGAGTATTGAGTTATCTCAGGATTAATTCCAGCATTCTTTAATCCCTTATATGCTGCTTGTACGAATTCATCTTCCTCATCATATAACCATGCTGGGAAGAATCTTTCTCCTTCTATTACCTCACCTGTATAACAAGTTTCATTTCCTTTTGCATATGAAACCTTAACATTTAACTCTGCATCTTCTTTTCTTAACTCTTCTAAAATCTTTTCTATTGGAGCTAATACAGATTCCTTAGTTTCACCCACTAATAATCTTCTGTCAAAAGTTGCTTTACAGTAATCAGGTACAACAGAAGCTCCTGGATATGGGGATGACTTAATATCTGTTAATACTAAAATTCCTTTTCCAAGTACAGGATGTACAGGGGTTTCTACTCCTTGAATTTTTTCAATAACCTTTGACATCTTGTAAACTGCATTTATACCTTTTTCTGGATTAGCTGAGTGAGCTGGTTTTCCAAAAGTTTCTATAACAATTTCTGCTCTTCCTCTTTGTCCTATTTTTAAGTTCATTTCTGATGATTCACCAATTATTACATAATCAGGTTTTACAAATGAGCTAATGCTTCTTGATGCTACACCTTCAAATAATTCTTCATGAACAACCCCCGCTACATAAATATCTCCTTCAAAGTCTTTCTTAACATCTTCTGCAAAATAAGCTGCAGCAGAAATCATAGCTGAAGTTTGCCCCTTCATATCAGAAGTTCCTCTACCATAAATCTTTCCATCAACTACTTCTGCTCCAAAAGGTGAATATGTCCATTTAGAATCATCAGGAACTGGAACTGTATCAATATGCCCATCAAATAAAAGTTTCTTACCTGGCTTACTTCCTTTAATATGGCCAATTACATTACCATATGCATCAACATAAACATCATCATATCCTAAGTTTTTTAAAGCTTTCTTAATAACTCCTACTACTTGTCCTTCTTCACCTGATATCGATTGATTTTGAACCATTTCTCTACATAAATTTACTAACTCTTCTTTTCTTTTTTCACTTAACATACCCTTATCTCCTTATATATTAATAATTTCCTTCCCAAACAATTTCTCTATATTTCTCAGGATCTGTATCTCCTTCTGTACTGAAAAGTAATACCTTTGAATCCTCATTTAATTCTAATTTTTCTCTTAATTCTTTATAAGCATCATTTTTCATAATTTCATATATTAAGCCTGTTGTAACAGCACCTGATTCTCCTGATACTACTCTCTTATCTTCTTTTAAAGGATTACCTAGTATTCTCATCCCCTTAGCTGCTACCCAGTCAGGACAAGAAACAAATACCTTTGAACAACTTTTTAATACTTCCCATCCAATTATGTTAGGCTCACCACATGCTAGTCCAGCCATAATAGTTTGCATATCTCCACCAACAACTCTTGGTTCCCCATCATTTGCAACTGCTGATTTGTATAAACAATCCGCCTTATTTGCTTCTACTATTACAGTCTTAGGACAATCTTCTCCAAAAACAGAAGCAAAGAATCCTTGAATTCCGCCAGCTAAAGAACCAACACCTGCTTGAATAAATATATGAGTAGGTCTTTCAACCTTATATTCTTTAAGCTGATTGTAAGCTTCAAGCCCCATTGTTCCATAACCTTGCATTATCCACGCTGGAATATCCTCATATCCTTCCCAAGCAGTATCTTGAATTACTACTCCATTATGCTCCTTAGCATATTTATCTGCTAATCTAACAGCATCATCATAATTCATGTCTGTTATACTTGCCTCTGCTCCCTCTTTTCTAATATTCTCTAATCTTATTAAAGAAGATCCCTTAGGCATGTACACTACAGACTTTTGTTTTAATTGATTAGCTGTCCATGCAACTCCTCTTCCATGGTTTCCATCAGTAGCTGTTACAAAAGTAATTTCTCCTAAAGCTTCTCTCACTTCTTTAGAAATCATTTTTTCATAAGGTAATTCACTAATATCCTTTCCCAACTTTTCAGCTAGATATTTAGCCATAGCAAAGGATCCACCTAATACCTTAAATGCATTTAATCCAAATCTGTAGGATTCATCTTTAATAAATATTCCACCTAGTCCTAAAGAATCTGCTAAATTATCCAAACTTACTAAAGGTGTCTCTGAGTATTGAGGAAAACTACTATGAAAGTTTTTTGCTTTAGATACTTCCTCAATACTTAAAAAATCTAATAAATCATCCTTATTTACTTTAGGTAATGTATTTTCTTTCCATTTAATATTCTCAATCATTTCCATCCCTCCTATGCTTATTCTCAAAGCAAATTTCATGCCAGTTTTTTCTTTGTTTTTTCACTGGAAAAATACACTTTAATCTCATTTTGCCCTTTGTAAAAGCTATTTTTTAATTAAATTTATATATAAAAAACAAGCGATTATCATTTTAAGAATTAATTCTCAAAATGATAATCGCTTAAAACATTCTATATTTCTAATTTGATAATATTATCTATACTTTTTCTCAAAATGATAATCATTTCATATCATCTAGCTTTCTATAAAGTGTAGCTAGTCCAATACCTAATTTTTTTGCAGCTTTTTTCTTTCCTTCTGTATCGTAACCATATTCCTCCAAAACCTTAGTTATATACTGCTTTTCAATATCCTTTAATGTTCTTATTTCATTATTCTCTAAAAAACTAAATTTATTTTTATCCTTTTCTTCTTGATATGCATCAACAAAGGATTTAGGTAGCATACTTCTCTTTACTATTCCACTTTCATTAGAAAGACTTACCATAAACTCAACAACATTTTCTAATTCTCGTATATTTCCTGGCCAACTATATTTATGCATCATATTTCTCACGTCATCATCAATTGTATGAACATATTTATTATAAATTTGGTTATATTTATTTAATAATCCCTTTGTAATAATATCTATATCATCTTCCCTATCTCTAAGGGGAGGTACCTCTATAGGAATTACATTAAGCCTATAATATAAATCCTCTCTGAACTTTCCTTCCTTTACAAGTTCTTTTAGATTTTTATTAGTTGCAGCTATAACTCTTATATCCAAGTGTTGTAATTGATTTGACCCAATTCTAACAACTACTCTTTCTTGCAATACCCTCAATAACTTTACTTGGAGATATAAAGGAATGTCTCCTATTTCATCTAAAAATATTACACCTTTATTTGCTAACTCAAACTTACCTATTCTTCCACTAGAACTTGCCCCTGAAAAAGCACCTTTAACATATCCAAACAATTCACTTTCAAGAAGAGTTTCAGGAATTGCTCCACAGTTAATTGCTATAAATGGTTTATTTTTTCTATCGCTTTCTGAATGAATAGCTCTTGCCACTAATTCTTTTCCTGTTCCACTTTCTCCAGTTATTAATACAGTAGATTTTGAATCTGCTATTCTTTTAACTTTATTTTTTAATGATTTTATTGCTTTTGATTCTCCTAAAATTGACTTCGTATTTGTTTTATTATCCCCTAAAGAAATATTTAAGGCATCCTCTTGTAACTTATGTAACTTATTAAATATCAATATCTTATCTCATTCATCTATGCCAACTACATTGGGAATAAGCTTGCCAACAACATTAAATTCTTTTTCTTCAATTGTTATTTTAAAAGTTCTATTTCCGTGATAATACTCCTCTACCTCGGTAATTTCTATATTTTTACCTATTACACTTGGGCTCAGTTTTAGTTCTTTTAATCCACAGTAATTAATATTTTGTATTGTACCATCTCTCTTTATGGGTATTACGCCATTATCAACAGAATCCAATATTTGTTTTAAGAAACTTAGATTCAACCGACTTAACTCAACTTCATTCTCTTCAATTATTTTTGCTGCAATTAACTCCCCAATTTGCTCTAAGAATGATACCATATTAGTTAAATTACCTTCTAGTCTCTTCTTTTGATCATAGCTACTGCAAATTAATCCAATAATTCCAAATGTCTCATCCTTATATTTTATTGGAACACATATCTCCATCTCTTCTATACAATTTCCGCATTGCTCACAGTTTTTACATAATTCATTTTCTCCTGGATTATTAATAATTTGAATTTCTCCTGTAGCTAATGCATGCTTATAAACATATCCAACCTTATCTATACTCTCATTAACTTTATTACTATATAATCCAGTTCCAGCTATTCTAAATAAATTCTCATCAACTATCTCAACATCGATATTTACAATACTTGAAATAACTTTTGCATATCTATTAACAACTTTACTTATATCTTTAAGACGTAACTTAATCATCTTGTCCTCCCATATGTACTTCTCTCCATCTTTATACCTGAATACCATAATTTATTCTTAAGTTCTTATATTT
>OKEP01000277.1_pt1 | contig 13767 bp, 16 predicted proteins | sample 1613401 | NCBI WGS metagenome assembly OKEP01 (sample SAMN04436852, study PRJEB24849) | human gut metagenome | biome: human gut; feature: NICU; material: stool | host: Homo sapiens | place: USA: Saint Louis, MO | collected 2011-09-28
AAATATTTCAGCTAATTATCAAAAATAACTTGATTTATATATAGTTAGCTATCATGAGCCATAAAGGTTAACAACTCCTGTTCCTGTTGTTCACTCAATACAACTTTTGATTTTCTATCGTCCTCAATAACTTCACTCAAAACAAAATCAAAGGGATTTTTTCTTACACAGTCATCTTCTATTGCCATATAAAAGGACGCCCTCAACGAACGTTTATAATTACTAATAGTCTGATAGGAAAATCCTTTTTGTTTCATTCGGATTGCCCAAGCTCTAGCGTCTGATGGTTTAATACTGTCAATACTCCTAGAACCGAGTATATCCTCCTCTAAGGCTTTCATAAGATACTTTCTGCCTACTTGTGTCTTTTTCTTCACATTCGGGCGTTGAGCGTTCTTTTTGGCATATAACTGACACAAGGTCATTTTACTGCTTCGTGTATCGATATTGTCGTACAAATCTCTTTGTATCTCTCGTTCTTTTTCTCTTAGAGATAAATCTTTCCGTTTTCCAGCTGGCGTTTTATCTGTAGGTAACAGTTTCCAAGCATAAACATATTTTGTTTTTCCAAATGCGTCTATATATTTATAGGTGTATCTGCCGTCTTTTCTTTGGCTCTCTCCTCTATTTAAAATACGATTTTTATGATCTCGTCTTTTTAATGTTGACATCTTTCTAACTCCTTTCAAAGTAAGAAAGAGCCTTGTATATACGACTTAATTTTATAATAACATGTACAAGGCTCTTTTTCACTAGATTTGTTCTAATTCATCAATGATTTTTTCAAATTTCTTTTTCTTAATCAGCATACGATTTCCATTGAATACAACACATTCTTCTTTATATTCTTTGGCAAGTTCACGTAGTTTATTTTCACCAATACGAAAATAACTAGAGGCTTCCTCAACAGTTAAAAGATAACGCTCCCATAAGGGCATACTTAAATCGTGCATAAAAAACAACACCTCCTTTCAGTAAATCTCTTTTTAAGCAATCCAACGGCTGTTGTTCATAGCCCACAGGAATTTCACCTCTGCATGTTCCAATGTAGCCGTACCCATTGCGTGCGACGCTTCTAACGCTCAAACTGTGGCTGTACGGGAGTATCATTATCTGACAGAACAGGTCATAGCGGTAAAAGGGAACAAGCCTTTTACAGGAACACAAACAAGAATCGCTCGCTTTTGCAGAGAAAAGGTCATGGCGTATTTCCTTCAACGGCTCACTGTCTGTCAAAGGTATTGGATTACTTTATTCAGTTTTCAAAGAACGATTGAAAGAAGAAATTTTCCTCTCATATATACCGCGTCTGGAAAGTGGAGGAGTGTAACTATTTTTTTAATTTTTTACTATTCAGATGCACAAAATATATCGTTTTAGTAGAATAGGCTTATCCCACGAATAAAATCATGTATTGTGGCAAGCGTTCATCAATTTTCTTTCCCACACCATATAGGGAATAAAAACGTTAATTTGTAGTATTTTTAGAAAGTTTTTAAAATTTTTCTTCTTTCACCTAATATAAGGACAACAAAGTACCATTTGTTAAGTTGCAGTGAAAAGTTTTTAAATTTCTTCCTTCACTCCATATCAGGACAGCAAAAGGCAATTTGTGACGTTTTTCAGAAAAATTTTTAAATTTTCTTCTTCCACCCCATATAAGGACAGCAACAAGCAATTTATGACCTTTTTAAGAAATTTCTTAAAATTTTTCTTCTGTTCCATATCTGTACTGAGTTAGTCATTTTGTTCCAGATCTGCTGACAAAGTTGAAAATCCTTTTTCCATTCCAACACTCAACACAAATGTTTATTTTGTTAACCTATTTAGAAAAAATTTTTGAACTTTCTTCTTTCATCTAATATCTGTACAGAAATCATTCATTTAATGACTAAAGATTGAAAAAAATTAAATTTCTTTCTTCACTTCATATCAGGATAGCAAAAAGCTATTTGCTAAGTTGAAATGAAAAGTTTTTATTTTATCTTTCCATACCATATAGGGAATAAAATTGCCGTTTTGCTGAGTTAAAAGAAAAATTTTAATTTTTTACACTACAACACTCGACACAAATGTTTATTTTGCTAACCAATTTAAACAAAATTTTTATACTTTCTTCTTTCACTGCATATAAGGACAGCAAATACTAATTTGTGACGTTTTTTAAAAAAATTTTAAAATTTTTCTTCTTTCACTTGCTAATTTTCAAAAATAGTCAAATTTTTGATAAACTTTTTAAAAATTCCTATAAAAAAATACCGTCATTCTCTTTTGAAATAACGGTATCAATTCGTTCTTCAATTGTTGATCGTTCTAACTGTAGGAGGTGTTTATGCTTGTCTTTGAGTTCTGCCTGCTCAATCATATCTTTTAGTATTGTTGTATGGTTTTCTTTATCTAATTCCTGTACCATTTTTATGGTAGGGGCTACTTGTCTTTGTAGCCAGTTTAAAGCCTTTTGTAAGGTATATGGTTCTGGTTGGGTAGTTAATTGGATTGATTCTCTGTTTTCTCCTATAAACAACGCCCAATCTGGATTGATTTTCCATTGACTTTTCGGTTTATTTTCTTCTCTGTCTACAAAACGAATATAACGATTTATAATAGAAAAGGCGGTACGTTCAGCATCACGATAGGCTAGAAGGTCTACAACTGCATAATAGGCTCGTTCATTTTTCATACGTATTTCAAATCGGTTTTTAATTTCTGAATCCTCAATATCAGTACCATTTTTGACATACTGTTCATAATTCTTTTGATAGGCACACATATATAGTTCACTGCTTCTTGAACCAAAATAGATGGTTTCTCCTGTATTCTTTGGTATATCCTTACCAGATTTCTCTGTACTGTCATAACCTTTTTGGTTTCGGAAGCAGGAGATACATTCACCAGCTTTGTATTTCTCTTTTAGTTTTGGAATATCTAAGATACCAGCTCTATCATTAATTGCTAAGTCTAACCTTTTCATGATACCTCCAGCAGTTAAACAATCGAGTATAAAGTCATACCATGAGCGTTTTTGTGCCAGTAAATAACTTTCCATTTGCCTACAACCGCGTCCTTTTAATTCTAATAAAACACCTAAATGTTCATGTACTGAACACATTAAATTAATATCACCAATTACATACTTACTTTCATATCCATATTTTCCATAGTTCTCAAAAAGCATGTAATCGGGATTGAACTGTAATACCTTACGAATGATTTCTAATGCGTTAGTAGTAGGGAAACGAACACGAAAGTAATCAATCAAAATAAATAGAGGTTCTCTTGGATTGAAACGCTCAATTTGTTTAGTTATTGTTTCTTTGAGTTCTTCTGTCAATACTACTTTTCCATTTTCAATACAATTGTAATATTCACGGCTGATACCACAAGCACTAGCAAATTTTCTTTGTGATATGCCATAATTTTCACGTTTTTGTTTTAATTCTTCTATAAAATTTTTATTTTCCATATATTAAAATTCCTCCAATCAAAAAAGCAACTACCATAAATTGATAATTGCCTAAAGTTAAATTTTTGCAAAAGAAAAAGACAATCAATTTATCATCATCAATTGCCTTTTCTATTTCCATATTCAATTTTTATAGTGACATAGGTACTTTTTCTGTCACACCTTATAAAATCCCTGTACCCCTTGTAAATTCAAGGTTTTATGCCTACTTTTTTCTCTTTTCCATTTTCTTTCCGCCCCCTTGTTAGATAACGGGGGCTAAATATTCGCTCGCCACAGGCTCGCTCACAGACGAAATGAACCAGCCCCTCGCCAGTAAACTGGCGTGTCGGACAGTCTGGGGACTTCCGCCACCGTGTCTGGATCACTCCGTCTGTTTCCTCTTTTTTGCTTTATCTTTTTCAGTTATTATAGAAAACGTAGGCTATTGTAGTAGCTGTTTTCAAAATTAAACTATGCTATTATTTCTCTTTTTTTCTATGAAGATAATAAGGAATAATACTAGCAACGAAAACAAATACAATAGAGTGTATTATGCTTTTCCATAAATCAAATCTTTCTAAAAGAAAGAAGACTATTACAAAACTAATTATAGTTGAAATTATACAGTCAAAAAATAAACTTTTTTTAATCGCCTTCATGATACAAAGCTGTACAATTATATCCAGTCAGAAATCCTGATCCAGCACCAGATACTAGAGCAACACCCAATCCAATAGGTCCTGCTACAGCTCCTGCTCCTGCAATAGTAAGTAATGAAGCACTAGCAGATAATAGACAATTAGATACATTTCCACCACCAATAATAGATTCTAATTCATTTATGTTAAGTTCCTTAATCATAGTTTATCTCCTCCTAATTTCCTTCAAAATAAAGTGCTGTACAAGAATAACCAGTAGCAAAGCCAGCAGTTGCAGCGGCTCCTCCTAAAGCTCCTAATGCTAACCATCCAACTGGACCTGTTGCTGCGACTCCAATCACTGCTGCTGAAGCTATAATTCCACCCACACAGTCATTTACATTGTCACCGCCATGAATTTTTTGTAATGTTTCCAATTCAAGTTTTTTAAAATCTTCTAATTTCATAAGAAATTCCACCTTTCTATTGTTAAACTATTCTTCTATTTAATTATATTATTTTAATTTAGAAAATAACATAATTAAGGATAATAATATAATAATCGAAGAACATATAGTAGTAATAAGCATTAATTCAGAATCATATCCAATCAAGAAAATAACTATTCCCAAAAGAATATTTACTGTATGTTGCACCCGTTTACAATTCTTTTCATTCATAAATACTCACCAATGTTTCATGATTCTTGATTTCTATTAAAATACTTTTTCGCTATCACCTTTCCCAAATTTCATTAATATTGCAAATATAATCAATAATACTCCTATTAAATTACACATATTTTTTTCAAATGTTGTTGGATTAAAAGCATTGTATATTCCCATAGCTAATAGAATAACTATCCAACTATGATGATATATATTTTTCATACATTAATCACTTCTTTCTAAAACTATATTTTTAGCATAGATATTATTTAAGGTGGTATTGAAAAATAAATCATCTTTTATCATCTCCTTCAATTATTTCTTGTTTATAGTCTAGCATTTTATAAACGTAATGGAGCATGTGTGCCTAAAATGTATGGTTTTTGTGCCTGAAATGTTCTTTTTTTTATCATTGTAAGAGAAAAAGAAGGATAACATAGGAGTTATTCCTCTTTTTCTTTTAGTTTTTCTATTAGTGCTTTGATTCTCAATCTGGAAATAGAACAGCTTGTTCCTTCATAAAATAATACCTCTCGTTCACGTGAATTTACTTCAATTACATTATCAATATTTATAATTGTTGAACGATCTACTTGTTGAAAACAGTGATTTGTATCTAACTTTAAAATATCTGCTATAGTTCCATAAAACTCTTTTCTAAAATTAACGCCAAAAAGGATTAATTTATGGGAAGTAGGGGCTGTTTGAATGAACAAAATATCCGAAAAAGGGATATGAATACCCGTTCTTCCTTGATAAGAATAACTTAAAATTTCTTCTACTTTTTGTCTTTGATTTTTAGACAATACGTACTTTAGACACTCTTTGACACGTTCTCTAAAAATAGATTCACTATTATCCTTTGTTATAAAATCTAAAGCAGATACATGATTTCTAAAAACTAAAGGCATTGCCTCAGATAATGTTGTAATAAACACAATTGTTCCATAGGGATTATAGCTTCTGATATGTTTGGCTAATTCAAACCCCTTATTTTTATTATTATCAATTTCTAAGTCAATAAAATACAAATCATATACCGTTTTTTCAGATAATTGTGCTTGATATTCTTCTATACTTGCTGAACTGACTATATTTATTTTTATGTGCATTTCTTTTGAAAGATCATACAATATGGTTTCTAATCGCATAAGATGATGAAGATTATCTTCTACTATCGCAATATTGATCATTAATAAGCACCTCGCTTTCTAAAAATTAATTTTTGAGTAAAAGATTCTTCTTCAATAATCGTTTCAATATCGACATTTTCTAATTTATAAATCAAATCCAACAAAGAAGATAATCCAATTCCTCTATTTTTTCCCTTTGTAGAATATCCTTTTTCCCAAATTTTTCGTTTATCAATCACAATAGATTCTCTTGTATTCTGAATTAAAATAGAAGTAGTAGTCGTATCATGAATAATTGCGACTGTAATTTGTGGATACATTGCTTTTTCTGTTCCTTCTAATGCATTATCCAATAAAATACTTAATAAACGAACTGTGTCCAACATAGGTACTTCTACAATAGGAATATTGTTCGATACTTCCAAATAAAAAGGAATTTTTTGAGCTTTTGCTTGAAGCATTTTTTGTGTCAATACATTTCTAAAAGCAATATCTTCTATTTGATTTAAATTAAAAGCTGTATAATCTGCCTTTATCAAACGTTGATTCATTTTAAGGCACACATGCTGATAGATATGCTTAATTTCATTAATATTTTGTTTTTCTATCGCTGGTTCTAAGCAGGCGATAATACCACCAAAATCATGCCTAAATCCTCGTATTTCTTCATAGAGTGAACCTAACTCTATAACCAATTCGTTTAAATCTCGATTCTCTTGTTCTTTTTGCTTGATATTCCCTTGATGAAAATAGCTTATTTGTTTTTCATGAAGATATAAAACAGTTAATAGATAACTAATAAAAATAAATAAAGATACTGTTGTATCAAATTCATAAATAAATGGATTTTTTATTTTCGTTAATACCGAAGATGTAATCCTCAAAACACTCAAAACTAAAAATATCAATAAAGCATAATTAATGGAGACTGAAAAACACTTAGATTCTAACAGTTCTTTATCTAGTCTTATATATTTAAAGATTAATGTAGCGATCAATAAACAGAAGACTGTTAATAGTAAATCTAATCCTTCTGAAAAAAAGATTGTCATATCTTTTGTTGAAATCACCCGATAAAATACACTTGCAAAAAAGAAACGAACAGATTCATAAGCTAAGAATAAATATAAAGAGTAAAACAAGGCTATTTTTTTATCTTTTTTTAGACGAATGATGAAAACCATGTAATAAAAAATAATTATTCCAATTCCACTAAACGCCATGTTGATTCTTGTAACAATCAAATGCAATAAAAATAAATAGAGCCAATTTCTCTTTTGAAGAAATATTTCGTCAATTCGACTTCCTAAAATGATTCTAGGAAGAAGTAAACCCATAATCGAAAAAATCAATCCCAATAAATCAATGAACATTATTTTCTCATATCCTTATTATTGCACATTCCTATCCAGTTACACAATTTCTCAAATATAGAAGGGGAACGAGAACCTCCTCCGATAATTTCTCCTAACTGTTCATTAGATAATGATTTGTATTTTTTAATATTTTTTGTACTCTTATTTTTTGTTTTCATAATTATTCTCCTTATCGATTTTTTAGAAATATAAAATACAATATAAAAATTTAATTTAACTATTCATTAAATGAGTATAGAAACCGCCTTTTTTTAGCAGTGTTTCATGTGGACCATCTTCAATTAGATGTCCTTTATCTAACACAATCACACGATCTGCTCGTTCCGCAATTGTTAAACGGTGAGCAATGAATAAGATGGTTTTATCTAATGCTAATAAATTGTCAATTATTTTTTTCTCGGTTAATACATCTAAACTACTTGTTGCTTCATCTAAAATTAATATAGGTGATTTTGTAAGCAATGCTCTAGCTAAAGCAATTCTTTGTTTTTGTCCACCAGAAAGTTCTGTACCATCAGAGGTTAATTCTGTCTGTAATTGCATAGGCAATCGAGAGATATCTGTATTTAATTCAACAAAATTTAATACTTCTATAATATCCTTTTGTGTTGTATCTTTCGGTGCACCTAATAGTAAATTTTCTAAAATCGTTCCATTAAATATATACGGCTGTTGAGGAAGATAAGTAATCAAATGACGTAAACTTTTCTTATCTATTTCCTTTAAGTTCATATGATCTAATGTTATTTCTCCATAAGTAGGTTCATAAAAATTGACTAATAGTTTTGCTAAAGTTGTTTTACCAGACCCCGATATACCAACAAAAGCTACTTTACTTCCTTTTTCTATCGTAAAATCAATTTTGCTTAAAACCTCTGATCCATAGCCATATCGAAAACTTACTTTTTTAAATGCAATTGTCTTTTTCCACTTTTTGAAATCAATCATTGGCTGTTGAGATAAAAACTCTGATTTAATTTGATAAACTTCATTTAATCGTGCATTTGCCACATGTGCTTTTTGTAGTTTTGTTTGTAAATTCACAATATTCTCTAAGGGATTTGTAAAATATACTAACATGGTATTGAAGGTAATCAATTGTCCTAAAGTCATTTGATTGCTCATAACAAGTTTTGATCCTGTCCATAAAATAAATACATTCAATAATAAATGCAGTAAAGTTTTTATTGCTTTTTGTATGTTTTCACTTCGATAGTAAGTAAATGATTTCTGTAAATGCAAGGTAAATTCTTTATCTATTTTTTGATAGCTTGTATCTTCACTTGATAATGCTTTAAGAGTTTCTATTCCATTTATATCTTCAATAATAGAAGAAGATAATTTTGCATTAGTTTCCATGACCTCTTGATTCATTCTTTCAAATGGCTTCATGAATAGGAAGACAATTAAGGTATAAATCGGCAGTGATAGAATACTAATCAAAAACAATAGAGGATGTTGTAAACATAAAATAACTGCTACGATTATAGCAACAGAAACATCTAAAAAGACAGATAATACTGTACTTGCTAAAGCCTCTATGATTGCATTTGCGTCTGTAAATCTAGAAACAATTTCTCCAGTTCTTCGTGTTGAGAAAAAAGAGAGTGGTAAATGTAAAACATGCTTGATATAAGACAAAATAATTTCAATAGATAGGCGTTGTCCTAATATCATTAACAATTGTGACTGAACATATGACACTAATTGTTGTATCGTATAACCAATGATTAATCCTATAGAAATAATTCCTAATACATGAAACATTTGATTTGGGATATAATTATCAATAATAGCTTGTAAGTAATAAGAACCACTAATATTGATAAAAGTTATAAATAAAGTAGCCCCAATAATCTGACTAATCAGTAGTTTTTGTTTCTTCAAAACAGGTACAAAAGACCATAAGCCAACCTTCTTTTCCTTATATGGCTTATAACAATTAGACGGTGTAAAAAATAATGTAACGCCTGTCCATTCTTTCTCAAACTGTTTACGAGACATTTTCGTTATTCCTACAGAAGAATCTGGATCAGCAATATGAATATTCTTTTTATCACAGCCTATTACTGTATAATAATGTAAAAGTGTTCCATTCTTTATTACATGTACAATAAAAGGAAATGATAGATTTTCTACATCAAATAGCGACATATCTGCTTGAATAGCTTGTGTATTAAAATGTAGGTCTTCCGCTACTTTAACAAGTCCTAATGCAGTAGTTCCGTCTTGTGTTGTTTTTGCCATTTCTCTTAATGTTGCCAAAGAATAATACGAACCATAATATTCAAGTATCATTGCGAGAGTAGCCACACCACAGTCTTTCATATCTACTTGCGACCGATAATGACATTTCTTAAATCTCATAAAACCTCCTAATTTTATTTCTATAGTAAATTGATACTAATGATTTGTATGTCGATACTATAGCAGATTTAAAAGTTTCAATGAGTATGTGTGCTTGAGATGTCTGTTTTTGTGCCTGAAATGTATTTTAATATACAGCTAGTATATATTAAGTACTTATTTTTTACAAGTAAGCATAAAAAATTGTATGTAGTTGAGCAAATAGTAATACATAATAGATCTATAAGAAGAGACACTGTATCTTCACTAACATTTTTTCCTTATCTATTTATTTCTTAGTATAAGTCGTTATATAAGGCTCTTTCTTTTGTTGTAATTTTGTTGTAAATTGCTTTTTATATTTCTATTATTTTGCTTATAAACCTTTTATTTATAAGGATATTACTAAATTATCTATCGTTTTTTATTTTAAAAAATTATACGGTTCACATTTAATTCATAGAGCGGTGCTAGGATAATAGTGTCGAAAGACAAACCATAATAATATGTAAAATATATTAATCCCCTCATATATGTTTTACAACCTGAATGATGGATGATTCCCTCTCCCAAAAACTCATCCATCCTATAAGGAGTCTCCCCTGGCTCCTTTTTTATTTTATTACTGTACTTTTTTTTAAGAATTGCATATAATCATAAAAAAAGAAGGGGTGATAAAGATGATTGACGGACATATGCATTTAGAATATGGGGATCTAAATAAAGAATATGTATTAAAGTTTGTTGATGCAGCTGTTAAAAAAGGTTTGACAAAGATTCAAATTTTAGATCACACACATCGTTTTAAAGAGTTTGAAGAGATTTATACAGAATTAAAAGAAGAGCCATTGCAAAAAAAATGGCTAGAGAATAAAGCAATGAAATTTAAGGATACTTTAGATGATTATGATAAATTAATTGAGGAAGTTAAAGCATTAGATTTGCCGATTGAAGTTACATTTGGTTTAGAAGTATGCTACGTGCCTAAACATGAAAAAAAGATTGGAGAAGTATTAGCTAACCATAATTATGATTTTGTTGTTGGGGCAATACACTCAATTAATGGCAGATTATATGACATGAATTTCTCTAAAGATATTTTATGGAATAAATTTGATGTTGATGATATTTATCGTGATTATTATGAATTGATTTTTTCATTGGTTAAGTCTGATTTATTTACGCAATTAGCACATCCAGATACAATAAAAATGTTTAATTATTATCCAACCTATGATTTAACACCAACTTATCATCAGTTAGCTGATTTGTTGGTTGAACATAATGTAAAAGCTGAAAATAATACAGGATGTTATTATCGTTATAATCATAAAGATATGGGATTAAGCGAAGAATTGTTAAAGATATTAAAAGAACATGGAGTATCGATGATTACAGCAAGTGATGCTCATCAACCAGATCATGTTGGAACTAACATTGCTGATATTTATGAAAAGACGATGTTATAATTATAAATTAAATTTTATTAGTTAAACAGAAGCGATAGTTTGTTGATTATTGTTTCTGTTTTAATTTTATCGTATTACGATTATAAAAATGGATTTATCACTGCTGACGATGTAAGATGCAAAGAATCCCTAAATAATTAGCCATTTATAGCATTCTAACTTTCCCTATGCCATAATTTTTACTCGAGGAGGAAAATATAGAATGGAATATAACAAATATGGATATATACGGGTATCAAGTAAAGACCAAAATGTTGATAGGCAGATTACAGCTTTAAAAGAGGTTGGACTTACAGGGAGCCAGCTTTATATTGATTATCAGTCCGGTAAAGATTTTAATCGTCCTCATTATCAAAAACTTCTTCAGGTTTTAAAACAGGGAGATATTTTATACATTAAATCAATTGATCGTCTTGGACGTGATTATGATGAAATCATTGAACAGTGGCGTTATATTGTCAAGAAAATCGGAGTAGATATTGTGGTAATTGATTTTCCTTTATTAGATACACGTGAAAAGCATGATGGAATTACGGGTAAATTTATTGCAGACTTAGTATTGCAAGTGCTTTCTTATGTTGCTCAAATAGAACGTGAAAATACACGTCAAAGACAAGCCGAGGGAATTCGTGAAGCTAAACGTAGAGGCGTACGATTTGGAAGACCAAAATTAACGATTCCCGACGATTTTGAAGAAATTTATTATTTATGGCGAAAAAATGTAATCAGCAAAGCTGAAGCTTCGCGTCGTTTAAGTACAAATAATCATACCTTTACTAGATGGGTAAAGGATTATGAATCAATATAAATAAAGTTATTTAAGTAAAAACAGGAAAAAATGTAGACCTTTTTTCCTGTTTTTTTCAATTATAATATTTGTGAAAATTAAGAAAATATCTTATTTAAGTTTGTTTATTTAATTATATATTCTATGTGAGAAAAAGTCTACTTTGCTTCCTAAAAAGAAATACTTTATATTACAAAACACTTGAATACAAACCCTGATATTTGTATTCGTAAACAATATTTAATTATTTTCAAGTTTACAGAAAATAAAGTATGTTTTAATGTAATGACTTGAATGGTGGAAAGGATAAAAGAAGTGGAAAGAATTATTATTAGAAAAGATATGATTTTAACAACTATTCTTATTTTATCCATAATTCCATTTTCATTAATTATGATAAGCATTCCAATAGTAGCTTCAGGATTTATTTCGAATGTATCATCAGCTATAATGATATTTTGTTTATTTATATTTGGGGTGCTAGAGTTCTTTTCTTTGGTAATTGTAATAGTTGGAACTATTGAATTATTAGAATTGATATTTTTTGGAATGAAAAAGTTTGTAATTGATAAAGATGGTATCACTTCTTATAGGCTATGGAAAAAAGTGATTTTATGGCAGAAGGTTGCGGAAATTCAGCTGCACCATGAGCCTTTTTATTTTCTGATAATTCTTGAAAAGAATGGTAAGAATATGGAAATAAATCTAGCTAGTGCTTCGTTAATGATTTCAGAACAAGAGATATATCAGTATTGTTTAAAAAAGTGGAAGATTGCACAAAAATAAAATAATTAAAAAGATTATTATTTTATGTAATAATCTTTTTAATTATAGAAAAAGGTGGAAAAATTCCACCAGTATTTAATTTAAGATTCTACGATGTTTCATTATTGGGAATGGTAGGCGTTTCTGGTTGTGCTGGAGTTGTAGGTTCAGTTGGTGCAGGCGTAGCTGGTTCAGTTATTTTCATAGTACCTCTTAAAATAATTTCCTCATGTCCTTTATATACACTATATGCTTCTTCATTTGATGAAATTAAATTGCCATTAGCATCATAAACATAACGCCATGATTTTGCTTTATTACCTGGAGTTCCTTTTTGTTTTACTTTTGTCTGTCCTTCGGGTAATGTAGGATCGTCTTCATATTTAGTATTATAATTAGTTGAAGCAAGTTTTTGACTTTTTAGCTCAACACGAATATTATTAACATTAGTACCTAAAATTTTAGTTGTTAGACGACTATTTTCATAAGAAGCGATGATCTTAATAGGATAAGCCTGGTCATTTTTAAATTTAAAATCAGGGCCACCCCAAGATACTGTAGCATCACGACCGATTGGAACATAGCCAGAAACAAAAGTATGATTAGTCCGCTCAGTAATCTTTAGATTAGCGTACAATACAGCATTATACAAAGTTGATGATGTCTGACAGATTCCACCTCCAACTTCTTGCACAGTCTCTCCATTTAAATAGGCTGCAGCTTCACCGAAACCATTTTCTTTCGTTCTTTTGCCAACAACATTATTATAAGAGAATTCCTCACCTGGCAATAAAATAACTCCATTGCATTTATCACCAGAAAGTTTAACATTATTTTTACGAACTGAAGTACCGCTGACGTTAGTCGCATATTCACCTAAAACATCTTTAAATAAATTTTGTTCTAACATTTCTTTGGTTATTTCAGGTTTAATGATCGTAGCATTTAGGGTAAACTGTTTACCTTCAGTAGTTTTATTGTATTTAGCAACAGCATCTTCTAAATCAAATTTAGCACCTACTTGGCTATCGATGATTTCATAATTGTTATTTTTATCTAGAGTAGCATTTTTAGCTTCCTTTGATAAATTTTCATGAATTAGTTTTATTTCTTCATCATTAAGTTTATGTTCTACTGGAT